>JAEHJW020001559.1_pt2 | contig 52232 bp, 72 predicted proteins | sample 9271431 | NCBI WGS metagenome assembly JAEHJW02
TTTTGCCTGAGTGCCTGCGGTGCCCGCCAGTGGACCCGAAGTGATACCGCCCTGGAGATTGCCGGAGAGGGCTTGACTGCTATGGATTGGGGGCAGACAAGATTTATTGCCCATCATGATTTGAGCAACCCGTCTGATCCTGTTAATACTGAATATAAAGGCAGAGGAACTGTGTATAAATTCTATGAAGCTGAAACCAACCCCATTATCGGATACACCCCTTCCGTTGGCCGCGTGAATACTTACTTTATTTCTGTCCTGCTTTTGCACCCCGTTATTTCCTATATTCTGCCGAAGCCATGGCGTACTTACTGGCAAGCAGGTACAATCGGGCTTGAAGGCTGGCAGGACTGGTATAACGCCTCGAAAGGGATAGGGATTGATTTTCATTTTTAGTACCACTCCGTCCAATAACCTAACACCATAGTTGCTGAGCCGTTAGTGCTTATCTTATAGTAATTCCCCGGTAAAACCATAAATGCTAATGTTGTGGATTGTGCATAACCATTAGTCCCAAGAACGGCTTGGCCAACCTCTGTAGTGGGAGTTGAATTTGAATCAGTAAGTGCAGCCATCCCGCCTGTGCCGGTGGATCCACTAACATTCAATGTTACCGTCACCATCATCGTCTTCCCGGTCGTATTCTGGTAGACCGTGCCTAATGCGCGTGAACCTGTGACGACATTCTGAGAACCGAAGACGGAATTGTTAGTCGCTATTGGAGAACACGTCCACGAAATGGGCGCTCCCGCCGTGCCTGATGGGGCTCTGCAAACATTTCCTCCTGAAATTGTATCGCTTGCACTAATAAGAGAGGCAATGCCTGTGCCTATATACCTCCAACTCGAATTTCCGTAGTAAGCATTGGACACTACATTGGCGGATTGGCCGGCTGGGACAACAAAACTATATCCCGTAATATCTCTATAAATCCCTCCTTGAGTTGTTGAAGAAGGAAAGGTTAAAGGGGTATTGGAGATGATGGGGTTAGTGAGGGATTTGTTCGTCAATGTCTCCACGCCTGAATCCGTGCCGGTGGTGGTGGGGCTGTAAATCGTCGGCGCATTCCAGCTACCGGTCGGGGGCATGTACCAGTAGGGTTGCCCCGTGAGCTTCAAAATCTGATACCTGAGAGACGCTATTTCATCGGCCAAAGAAGTAGGTAAAACAGGACTGCCGCCCACATAAGGGTTCTTGGTCGCTTGAAAATCCAGCTCGGTGTTCCCATAAGCCCCGATCCCTTGCGGGTTCAGATTGTTGAGGATATTGTTAAATTCCGTATTCAGGTCATTCGACATGAGAGTGTCGCCGGAGTTCCAAACGTGAACCCGACTGAATGTGGCCGAGGTCTGGCCGGCAATCGCTGACTGCGTCAATCCCCAAAATAACAATACACTAAATACTAATCTAGTTATCCGCTTCATTCGCTCATTGCCCCCAGTGGAGTCCAATCCACTAATATCTGGGACACAAAGAAATCTTGTCCCGTGTTGTTGTTATATACCTCTAATTGGCACCTTTTCCCTACAACCCCTAACTGGTTCATAGCATCTATAAACGACACACTTCCTAAAATACTATTATCCAGTATAAATGAATCTAATTGACCCCCACCTCCTGAAAGATTTATTAACACTTGACCCAAATACACACCATCAACCCAAAAATTAATGACTAAGTTATAGTTCCCTTCAGGTGCACATGTGATCCAGATGTTATCAAATCTTTTCTCTATACGCGGATTATCACAGTTAAAGTTAGGAGTTTTCCATCCTGCATAATAACCTTTTCCGTTATCTGACTTGTTGGTGAGAACTTCAAGTTCCCATATATTTCCGGAGTAGTCGCCGGTATACAGAATATATTTTCCAGAAACCGGCATACCTAAGGCTGAGCATGATGCTGTATATCCAGCATCATAACCTTGACAATCATGTACAACCCACGCCTCTTGAGGATCAAGGTCGATGAAGAACACAAGAGCTGTATCCACTTCTAACATTCCTTGTCTTACTACGAACACTTTTATAGCTCTTAAAATTGGGTCATACGCCATATGGAATTTACTTATCTGCGTAAGGTCGACGTTCGCTTTAATCCAGTTATTCATAAATGCTGGACGAGTTATGGAAGCAGCTTTATAATCTCCATACTCAAGCGCTGTCATAACAGAGTAAATTTCACCATCATCCGACATAAGAATTACGTCGTTCGGAGTTTTCACTATTAATCGTGAATGGGCTAATCCACCATTCCATTGCGCGCGCTCATATCCCCAATTAGCGGTATTGGGATCGCTGTCGTCGAAGAAGAAAGGTTTTGTTTTTCCCATAGCAAACAACCTTCCACCCCACTCAAAACCTCCAGTAATCCCAAATCCGTCACCCGTATCTATGGTGAAAAGGAGTAAATTTGCTGCCGAAAAATCCTGACCGTTACCATTAGCCGACACGTACACGTTACTCGGGTTAGTGGAACTTCCAAACGCCCATAACCTTTTAGATGTACCATATCCGTGAGCGATGAGCTGTGAAGGACCATTTCCACTAGCCCAATCGACAGGTGTATTAGATAATTGTGTCACGTTAGCCGCAACTCCATCCCAGTAATAAGGTATATCTGATCCATTACAGAAATATACGTCTCCGAGCATGTACTCAAAATCTACGTATCTATTCAGTGCGAGCCCAGACGCGATAACGTTCGAATTATCCTTATACACTTTGCCGTCGGACGTCGCCACTAGCATGAAGTTATTCAGTTTCGGGTTTATGAAGTTAAAAAGACTCATTACTTGAACCGAACCGAACGACGTATTCGGATACAGTAAACTAGTTCCGCCTCTTTTACTCCGCCCACCTTGGTTGATGTTTATATTCCTTGCATACACCATTTGGTTCGCGGGAATCTTATCTATATTAAGATTACCAACAAGACCACCCTTGTCGCACAGAATAAGATATGTTTCTCCCGCATAACCCATTAGTAGTCAAGCACCTCACACTGTAAATCTCCAATATCGTCACCAAAATTCTCACGCATTCCAAGTCCAACAACCTGCTTTTTATACGATGAGAGTTTAGCCTCCGCGCGATCATCGTTCATATCATCTAACGCCTTCGCGTAAATTCCTGATATGAATACATTACGCCACCGTTGAAGGAGTAAAGAATGTAACGCGCTCGCTTCGTCCAAGGTGAGTAGATTTACAAAGTACTTTAAACGAACGCCCCATGGAAGATTAGATTCCCTATACGGGATCGGCCAGATAGAGAAGGAGGTAACTCCATCTTCCGAATACCATTTCGATGGGTAATCCCGTATAGGGTTACTTGTTTCCCTAAAAGCGGGTTCTTCAGTCAAATTCCATGTATTGTCTACGAGGATATATTGTGACGTCGCGTCGGGAGACACAGTCCAATTCTGCAACATCGTCGCAACTTTAGTCGCAAAATCGTATCCGATACAGCGATTGATTTGTCCAATTCCTGTACCCGCGTATACAATAACCTCACGACCGATCATGTCGGTAACTTGACTGTTATCCGCGGCGTTTAAGATGATTGTATTTACAGACCCTCCTTGCGCTTGCGCATAGACACCCCCATCCAATATTTCAGGATCTGACTCCATCGACGAGTAGTCAGATGGAAAGTTGTAAGATACTTGACCAGGATTGGTTATGAAAAAACCTGTAGTCGCGAGTATCACGGGTTTTTTCATAGCCTCCCAAATATCTTGTTTAATCTCCTCGAACCATTGCGTCGTCGCACGAGTAGTTTTAATGGGGGGTGGATTTATTAATCCAGCCTTATTAAGACCTTCTTGCACAATCGTCGCTATTGTCGGAATCGCGGGAATTACCACTTATATACCTTTCTTAACAGTGCGGTACTTCTCACCATGAGACGACTTTAAAAACTCCTCCATCTCCTCAGGTGTATTCAACTTTTCCTTAACCACAACCGATTCCGGAATATTTCCTATCATTCGAAAATTCCGATCCGGTGAAAATCCGTTATCCGAATGATTCCTCATCTTCTGCGCAAACGACTGGACAAATTCCTCGTTCGTATAGACACGATCCATTATAATCTCTCCATCCCTTTTACCCTTTCGTATTCCTACGAGGTGATCGGGACATTTTACTTCATCGCTCACGTTGACCTCCAAAGTTTGTTTAACTGTGTATCTCCGACTTTCTCAAGTTAACCGAGTCGCTCCGAAACTCGCACTTTGATACGTAGTTCGAGCTCAAACTACGGTGCGACTCGGTTAATTTTAGAAAGTCGCCCTTTAATACGCCGAAAGCGAAGACGTCGAGTTCATTATACACGAACTTGTACCAGTATTTTTAAACTGGTATCTTACATACCTCATTCGTATATTGTCGTCGACCGTCAACGGTGTACTTGCCGTATACGACGCAGTCTTTGTCGTTACCCAATGGGAGTCGTCCCAGGATTGTTGGATATTGACTGTTCCTGCTTCGTTACAGTTCGAGGTGACGGCATGGATATAACCATAAATTCCAGCACCGTCATCGTATGTAACACCGTTGTAGTAGGCACTGGCACCCAATGATCCCATGTCTTCAACGTTGAACAAGACGTTGTTCGACCCATTAGGGCGGTAGTTATTATCCTGTCCGACAGTGTACTGACCCGGCGCCATGAATCCGAACGCCACCACGGCGATGAGTAACAGTAAACCTATCACTGGCACTATTGTCATTAACCTTTTCAATTCCTCACCTCCTACTGCTGTGTCAGGTTGATCATCGCGCCGGAACCTTTTTCCTGACGCGATTCGAGCGTGAGCTCAGCTTCAACCATGACAGCGTTGCTTGAACCGGTTTTCGCGAGGGGCGTTTTCTTGATCGGTCTCGCCCATGCCTTTTTCCAGAGCTTCATGTCGCCGAGGACCGGAAGCGTACCAGGCGCCGCTGCGTCAATGATGTAGTGCGGATATACCGCAACTCTACCATAATCGCTCTGGTAGACGTTCACCCCGAACGTCACTTCTTCTTTAGACGCCGCTACATCTCTACGGTTAATGGCAGTCATCGCAGCCGAAATTGCCCTTTTTTGGAAACCACCTGCAAGGACTATACTCGGTTTGCCGCCTTTCTGCCAGATCATCTGACAGAGAGCGTTGAACGCGTCCACCGTGAACGGCTGTGCAACTCCGCCGATGGATGCATCCTTGAGATTCGTCTGTACCCATCCAAGGACGCCCTCAAGCTGCCTGGCAAGACCGTCGTTACCTGCCACCGACGCGTTGTTTATGAGCAGCGCATACTCGATATCCTGAGCGAGTTCCTTCAACTTATTCGCGTAGGAGTACGCCATGTCAGATGAACGCCCAGCCTTCGTAAAGGCTTCTTCCGATTCCGATATCTGGATAACCTTCCTGAGGATTTGACAGTAATTGCCGAGTCTCACAGGAGGAGTTATCTGCTGAGCCGGTAGTGCGTCCGAGCCTTCAAGGACCGCATTCGGACCAGGAGCAGCCAAAGAGTCAGTCAGCCACTCATGATACCGGTTCGTCGCTTTGCCAGTGCCGCTGTGGGATGTGAACCACGTCTCCACGGGTGATATGTTCGTTATTACGTCTATGAGGTCCTCTCTAAGACCTCCTGCAGATCCTACGTCGTAAGACGTCAGTGTGTTCTGAGGTACAGGCATAATATCCTTTCCACGGTGACTCTTAAAGAATGCCCTTCATACGAAAGACTTCAGTCCAATCACCGCTCTCCTTCGCGCGCTCAAAGGCGGCGTCGTAGTTCGCATTGTCGTTGTTTACGCCAGATGGCCCAGTTGACCCCTCAACCTCAGTCTTTGGCGGAGTCGGAGTTTCAATCTTCGGTTCTACGCGTCCCTCACCTATGGGTTTTTCCATCTTCGTAGTGAGAGCGGCCTTGAGCTTCATATCCTTATAAAGTTTCTCGAAACCCGCAGGAGTATCCAATCTGTTAACCTCCTCCGGGTCAGAAAGTGCCGACAAATGAGCCTCGATCTTCGGCACATAAGACATGAAGTCGTCAAGACCTTCACCTTTCATCCTTAAGTCCATCTCTTTCAAGTTGTTCTGGTAGATGACGGGTCCAAGGACTTTGTTCACCTCCGCGGGAATACCTCTCGACGTCTCAAGAGCATTAATCTTCTGCGTCAGTGGTTCCACGTACGGTTTTATAAAGGTCTCGTAAAACGTGTCTTCTTCTTCGGTCTTCGGAGCGGCGCTTGAAGGTTCCGTTTTATGAGTAGTGAGTTCGCTCTTTATCTGATCGAGCACCACACGCTCTAAACGCAACTTTTCACGTTCCGCTGCCAAAGATTGACCCTTCCTTGTAAGGGACTGAGCCGTTTGATAACCCCTTAATAGGTCTTCAGGGGTTACATCCAATTCCTGACCGTCGATCTTAACCTTAACCTTTTTACCTGCGAGGCTAGTTACGTCCAAGTACTCGCTCTGCGGTTCGGTTTTTGGTTCAGTTTTCTCGGTCTTAACTTCGGTCACCGGTACGGATGGAGCAGTTTTCTCGTCCGTAACCTGCGTCTTCTCCTCAAAGAATTCAGGGAATAACGTTTCAGTTGTTCCCTTCGTCGGTACCTCGGTAGTCTTAGCATTTAAATCCTTTTCAGCCATTTACGTCCTCCTTTTCAAGGGTAGAATCGCTTAAATCCCGAAGCTGGATTACCGCCAACTCGCCCTCCGATATTAGCGCTTGTATGCGCCTTCGAATCTGATCTATCATCTTCGCCATCATCTGTGCTTGGACTATTTCTTCCCACGCAGTCGGGTCTGTTCCTTTAAATACCTCAAAAGCACTAACTTCCAGCTCGTCTAGGACTTCGAAGCTAAATACCATCCAAGACCTCGACAGCACAAGTTCCTGCAATGTTTCACCAATCTGAGCTACCTCGCGGAGTCGTGTAACTTCATCTGTAAACACCTCTTTCGATCTACGCCTCTTTATGGCATTAAGGAGTTTTTTAATCATCTTACAACCCCTGCAGTCGTAGGGGCATTATCGCCATTCGGCGGACTCATTCTCGGTTGTGAAGCAACTCCTTTTACCTGACCCTCCATCGGCGGCTGTTGAGGGGGTTGAATTCCCTGAATAAGAAAGTCATCATGATCTTTTTCGCCCATTACGTCGAGCATCCTCTCGTAGAGGAATAGTGGATTTACGAACTTGGCGTCCTGCGGCTGAATGACCCTCATCTGGGTAAGTTGCGCGGTTGATTGGTTCGTTATTCCCGCCCTATCAGCGAGGGCGACAAGTCGGTTAAACCTCTGCTGGCGATTCGTCGCAAGACTCGTATACAGCTCGAATTCGCCTGATATTATCTCCCTCGCGCTCGGGCTTTTTTGGTGATTTATGTACTTCGCCCAAGGAAGTTTACGTCCAGTAACTGTCCATATAAACTCCTCGCTCTCATAAGCTTGTTCGAGCTTAAGAAGCATGTTAAACGATGGTACGAATAAAGTGTATGCAAGATTCTGTATTATCAATTGAATCTTTTTATTCCCATTCGCCTCGCTGGAATTTACCTCAGTCGCGGATGTTTTACCTTTAGAAGGTATACCCTGAATCGCCGGCGGGATAGTAGCCTCATTTATATCCTGATCTGTAAGGCTTTGCTCTACAAGGCTTGAGTTGCTTGGGTCACTTGTCTCGAGCTGACGCACAGCACCTTCACTTATATCGTCGCCCATCGTCACACCACCGATACGGCGATTGACTAAGCTTTTAAGGTCAATATTAGCTGATCTCGAGACGAGTATTGGCGATCTAAGGGATAAAGCTACCGCTTCCCTGCGTTGGTTTCGTATGGAGTTAGTCTCTCTTTGAAGCGGTTCCATAATCTCCGGAAGATCCTTACCGTACATAACATGAGATTCCGGAAACGCCTGACCGACGACGATCGGCGCCCTATTATAATCCATATCAGGATCTTGATATGGAAGATCGTTCTCCTCCATACCTCGTATGACCACTTTCGGACCAGACATATCACCAGCCATAAGGTACGAACAACTCTCTAAAAGACCGTCGCCGTTGACGTCGAGAAAGTCCCATATCTCGTAAACATATACGTCACCGGCGACGGAGTCGAAGTGGGTCGGTGGAGAGAATGGACTACCTTGATCCTCAGACCTTTGCTGCTTCACCATGTCTGTAGCGCTGGCATCGTCAGGTACTTGAATATTTATCTTCTCCCGAATAACGTCAAGGTTCTTATACCCACGCCTACGAAGGTAATCCATAGATTTCCGCATACGGTGCACGATCGGGAATAACCAGTAGTTCTTCCACGTCGCCTTCGGTGAAAAGAACACATCCTCGAACGGCAAACACTCTATATGCGGACGGTAGTGTTGATATTCTAGAGTCGTATTATTACCGCTCTCGTCGACGTATTTCCTTGTTCGCTTACTGAAGACTGGATAAACCTTGAATATACCCACTTTATTCCTAAGCGCGTCAAGACAAGCTTCATACGCCTCCTCGTAGAAGTTGATCGGGTGACCATGAAGTCGATAGTTGAGCAGCGATTTCACCATCATCCTTGTAGCATATGGGATAGCGTGCCACTCCGCTACACCGACAACCTCCTCAGGATCTGCAAAGTAAGGATCAAGAAGGTCTGCAAGTATCCGCTGTACAGTGGTGTAGGTTTTAGGTATAAACAACCTTCCTTTACCGAGCAAGACATCGCTTCTTTCCTTATCGTTTCCGGAGAACTTAGAGTCATAGAGGTTATTGCTGCGTACCCAGCGCTCGGACACAGTCGACGACTGCCATGTAAGTGACGCGTCGAATACATCCTTTCCGCGCGAGATCAGCTCGTCGTCGGTTTTAGGTGAAGTGCTGGACACGTAGGTCTGCGCCATTAGAAGCACGCCTCCTCGTCGACAAACTCAGGTTCAGGCGCATTATCGACCTCCGGGTACCACGACATCGGAAACTGAAAGGGATAACGAAGCGCCGCATGAAGGTGCTTTTTACCCTCTTTAATCTTATCCTTAATCATCGACCTCGAATCTGGTTCCTTTTCAAGAGTACGAAGGGCGTTTACAACTTGCCTCACCTCCGGCGTATCGAAGAAGAACAGTGTGCCGCCTTTAAGCGCCCGCTTGATCTCGTCGACGCCAGCCTTTATCGAGCCGTCGAACTTTATGGATTTTCTAAGTCCGGAGATGCGGTTCTCGCCGCGAGTCAACTCCTGATACATGTTCTTACCCCCAAATGCGAGTATACTAGTATCAGATGCCTGATCCGCAGTCGACCATCCAAGACGATAACCCTTTTCGGCGCAACGCTCAGCCATCGCCTTCTTGAACTCGTCGGTGTCAGATTCGCGAGAGTACGCGTCACACACGTATCGTATCCCTTCACGGTCTATAGCTATGAATACCGCCGCTGTCGGAGTTACAAGGTGCGGGTCAAGTCCCCGCACCACAAGGAAGCGGTCGCCGTTCGGCGCCTCTTGGTCCTCGTTCGTCCGTCCAGTTCTGGATACGTCGAACGGAGGTATTATGTGTTTCTTGGCGTCGAACACACCGCCGTACACAAGACCGCTTAAGGATATTGCCTCCCCAAGAAGCCTCATCTTCATCTCCTCGTACGACGACACCTTCGCAAACTCATCCATTATCTTTGTTAGAGTTTTGATGTTGACATGCGGATTACACACCGGCGTTATCTTGAACAGTGCAACTTTATCCAGCATATCCGTCTCATTACCGTCAGAGTCGGGCTGCACGCCGAGGTGGAAAAGGTCTGTAGCCCACGTAAGTCCCCTCGTCGGAGTCCAGTCCATCTCTATATCGAGCTGTTCCGCCGTACCAAACCGCATAAGTGTCTCTTTATACTTATCCTGTTCTGTCTCCTCGTCGAAATTAGCCCAATCAAGGTCACCACCTTGTGAGCTCTCGGTCCTCTGCTCGTTAGTGAGGAACTCGACCGCCGCACACGGTTTCCTGTCACGATAGAGTGTCAGTATATCAAACTCCTTATTGTAACTCTTTTCCCATGACCTGTCAAGTAGGTATCTGCGTGGAACCCAGTACTTCCATGCAGGTAATACGACACGGTGGAGCTGCTTCGCGTCGACACCCGTCACACGACCATGTATGAACTTACTCCGAGCGCGTCGAATCCAATCCTCCAACTCGCGCTCATAAGGTTCTAACCCTATCGGCACTTCGCCGGTAGACTGGATTAGACGTTTTATAGTACCAGTTACAGTCTTTCCAGATCTATTACCACCAGATACACCGTTTATTGGTGCATGTGAGAGAATGGCATCGAGCTGTGAATCGACCTTCGTAGGAATATCTTCCGGTTTAAGATACCGAAGGAGAAACTCATGACCTGCGTCGTTTATAGTACCATTGTTTGGCGTGAAGGTCCAAAATGGATCGCTCTTCGACACGTCACTCAATAAGGATTGAGTCTTCACTTCTATCTCGGACAACTCGTCGACGCTTAACCCGTCGAGCAGAGTCGGATCGCGCATTATCTCATTCAGGTTGAGGTTTTTCATGCTCTTCCACCTTCGCGCGAATTAAACCCATAAGACCAATAAGTCCCTTTGCCATTTCACCAGTGTCGGTCACATCAAGTTCCATTTTGCGCTTAGGTGAATAACCTGCACGATCGAGGAAATCTCCCGCGATATCGGCACGAAGTTTCTCACTACCCGCCTTATACATGAGATTTTCCCTAACCGTCAACGCGACAGGGGCTATTTCCGCTATACTCTTATTAAGGTCACGAACATCCTCCTCGCGGAGCATTTGAAGACGCTTAATCTCATTCTGGAATATAGGATTCTTCATTAGGTTATTGAGCTGAACGTCAGAAATATCCATATCCTGTTTGACCATCGGCGGTTTTTGGCCACAAACCAAGCGCCGTGCCACCTCGCGATGGCGCAGAGATAATGGTCCTTTGTTCGACGGCTCGAACTGGATGTTTAAAAGGGAGTCAATCTCTTTTTCTATATCAGACATTATGTTCTATTATAAAAGAACTCGAGAGTCGTGCACACAACAAAATTAATGTGTAAATTAACCCTACTAGAGCAGAATTACTCAGTTCCCGAGGGCTGAGGTGTAGCACTAAAACTAGCCTCCAGAGGGCCACCCATACCCAGGTACTTAGACCATCCTACCAAGTACTCCTTGAACAAACTTGTGTACTTTTCGATTGTTGGCGTGATATGATTGTCATAAGTTGCAATTGGTTGTTTCGACCAATAAACCTAGTACCAAGGAGGCAGTAAGATGGAGAAGACAACCCCGATAGTAAAGGTCGCAGAATCCCAGATGGCGGTGACGGCGAAGGAGTTCAAGACAGGATCGAAGGGGTTCTACGCATATGGGAAGACTGTGATTGACGGGAAGATGTACCAGGTGTCATGCACTATCGTCGAGATCGGGTCGAAACAGAAATAGACAATCCAAGCACCAAGGCGCATAGGTCGAAAGACCTATGCGCTTTTTTTTATTTCCTTTTTCCTAACATGCGCGGATGCCCCGAAGTTACCCAATCCGGAATAGGAAACTGAGTTTTTAGAACCTAGAATTGGTCCAAGTAAACTCATCCTAAGTACTCCGCACCGAGTACTCCCCCACATGATGAATTATTTTCTGACAGAGAGCGAAGCACGGTGTGCAGTTTTTAGCAATTTTAGAAATTAGAAACTGCGGGTCTCCGTGTCTCTGTCTCCGAGGTGTTTTTTGCTCGTAGTTATTAATATAAAAATTAAGAAGTAGGCCAGCTTGACATTTATATTCTCTTTTATATATTGAGACTAGAGACAAAGAGACATAAAGAACTAAATATTGTTTAAAATCAATAACTTAGGTCAAAGAGGGTTGTCTCCACGTCTCAACCCCACTTCACCAAAAAATTTCAAAAACCTACTACGGGGTACATTTTACAGATAGTTCAACCTGCTAAGTTACGCTCTAGCGGGTTGGAGTATACCTTACCTCTTGCATCTTTGCCGTAGTGGGGGACAAGCTCCATTGTAACCACCGCACTCCCTACGACTTTTGGTCTTAGCATCACCTCTAAGACCTACACTTTTCGTAACCTATTAGGGGTAGAGTTCAGTGCAGGCTCATCCTTGATAGGCTTTAGTCCAGTGTTAAGGACTGGTGGTTATAGTTTACCACCAACTGTATTTATTATAGCTCGCAGAGTACATACATGTAAACACCAATTTTGATGGCACAAAGTGCTCGGTGCATGGACTCTGAAAATTTGTGTGCATTTGGAAAATTTGTGTATAGGATTTAAATAGTTGGAAATTTTGCTCGACAATAAACCATGTAAGGAGGGAAGTGGTGTAGATGAAGATAATGGTCCGAGACTACGACGAGGTAATGGAGCAAGATGAACCTGGTGAAACTGTGTTCGAGGGCGACGACTGCGTGGCGATTGACTTCTACTACGAGGGATACAAAGTAACGATAAATCCCATGCAGTTCGTGTACAAAGTGCTTAGTCACCCGACAATCTATAAGACTATCGCGGAGGTGACCAAAGAGTGAGCACAGGAGAGGAGAAATGATACTCTGTATAGCGGCGATATTAGCGATATTAGCTATAGTGTTCATGTCGATAGATGTGTATGACTTGTACCAAAGCTGGAAGTTCAAACGCCAACAAAGGAGGAGGATGTCAAGGTGAGGATTAACTTTAAGGAACTTAATACTTACGCGGAACTTAATGAGCACCTTCAAGAGATAAGGAACACACAGTAATCGTTCCAATGCCCGCTATAACGAAAATTTATAACGGGTATCAGAATTATTGATTGTGCTTTCGCTTCACCGTGTGTTATAATAGGATTATGTGAAAGCGAGTCGATGAGAGCAAACCCGCTTTGCGGGGGTCAAATTCGAAAGGAGGTCACTAGAAATGGCCAAGAAGCGCAAGGAGCACAAAGAGCTCGAGGAGCTCGAGGAGCTCGAGGAGCACACTATTGAGGAGCACACTATTGAGGAGCAGAAAATGCCTGAGGCCGTAGACGTATCAATTCCTGAGACCGAGGAGCTCGATCCCAGGACCGGTGAGGACAGGAGACACGAGGTAAGAAGGGAAGAGGATAAGGTCGAGGCGCCAAAACCCGAGGCGCCGTCGAAATCCGCGCTTTCACAGAGCGACATCGACAAGGCGAGGTACGGTCATGAGATTATAAGAGGCAAGATGCCCGTCGCTTGTGCGTACATGATGAAGTATGGTTCTATGAAGGACAAGAGTTTAAAGGAGCTCAGCATGATGTTCGCGACCACATACGCCAAAACCTTCGAGATCGTCAAGCTTCACAAGGTGTTCGCGCACGCGCACGCGACGTTCAAGCCGACGTCCGCCATGAAGGCTGAAGCCAGGATATATCTTGATAAGCATCCGTTGCGCTCCGAACCGTTCGTTCAAGCGATGATCGATGAACTAAACGCTTTGCCCGAAGCGACGACTGAGGAAGCAGCACTCTACGAGGCGACTAAGACGAAGGCACGCCAAGCGAAGCAGATCGCTGAACTGAACACTACGCCGATACAGCAGCTCGAGGCGATAAAGAAGCAGCGTGAGGAGCTCGCGAAGAAGGAAGTCGAGCTCGTGGCGAAGCTTAATGCCTCCGCACAGGGCGAAGAGTCCAAAACCAATATTGATGAACCTCATCCGACGGACGCCGGAAGTGTCCAGATGGAGAACATTGAGGACGCTGGCGACCCGTTCGACCTCAATGGTGTTAATGAGGAGATAAGTGAAGAGGTAAGCGAGGAAATAAGCGAGTAACAGCGGAAAAGGCGATCAAGGTCGTGCGGTTGGGGAACTGCGCGACCTTGATTATTAGGGGAATCGTGAGCACATGAAAGGAGCGACTAAAGGTGAAGAAGTCCAAACGCGAGCGCGTGGAGCTCGCAATAGAGATGTTAGAATCCCTTCTCAAGCTGCCTAGGACCAAGATGGCGACGATCAAGACACTTAGAAAGGCAAGATCACGTATGTCGACCACTATCAGGGATGTAGCCGATAGAACTCCGAAAAGGACCACGCGATGAGTAAAGATCCATGGGGTTATAGAAAAGGGTTTCACTTCCGAGAGCTGTGTCGGATGCTTTTCTGGTTCGTTGTCGCCGTCGTGGTGTATGAGGTGCTCAGCGCGATATTCGGCAGTTAGAGCATTCACGGTGCGACTTTCGAGTCGTACCGATGAGCGCTTTAAATCTACTTAAGGAGGAAAAGATAATGGGTAAATCGAACGTCGTGCGAGGTGCAGTAGAGAAGAAAGATAAAAACCAGCTCAAGACGATGTCGAAAGAGCGACGTATAAGGTTTCTTCGCGCCGCGTTGGTAAAAATGCCAGGCTCGTCGCATCGTGAGCTCAGTAGAACGGTTGTAGGTAACGAGTATGGGTTATGAGCGTTGTCCGATGATGTTGCTGTGTGAAGTGATAGTGGGTGAAGTGTTTATAGGACTTTGCTCTATGGACCTGGAGGTGAACGGTGCCACAACCAAAGGATAGATGGCCATTACTTCAGACTAAGTATCTTCGCTCGCCGTGGGGTCAGTGGAAGGTGCTCGTGACGTGTCAATGTCTTAACCTCACGACTTGGCGGCAAGTTGAACCTGTGCTCGATGAGCTATTCAGGTATTGGCCTAGTCCTGAGTCCTTAACCAAAGAGTGCACCGTCACCGGTCTTTGTCACATGTGTGAGGTGCTTCGCCCGTTAGGTCTCGTGAACACTCGCATGGATAGACTTAAAGATATGTCGAAGCAGTTCTTCGATACATGGATGCAGTTCGGTCCTGACTGGGAGAAATATCCTGTGTGGCAGTTTAGGGGATGTGGTGCCTACACTCACGACGCATGGACTTTATTTGTGCTTAAGCATGAGTGTCGACCGACGGATAAACGACTACTATTCTACGCAAGAGAGGTCGGATTATGGAAAAAGTGATTGCGACTGTGGCAGTTGTATTGTGCTCTTGTGGTTCTGAAGAAGGTTCAGTTGTTTTCGCTAATAATGTATCGTCGATCAGAACTCCAGCACCTATAACGAACTCGTCTACAGTAGAGAACACTCCTTCATCTGTGGTAGAGAACGCTCCTTCATCTGCGGTAGAGAATACGCCCTTACCTGGAAATTGGAGTACTTAGAATTATACTCCACCTCAATACCATCCATCTTATGTACCCAGTGAATGGTAACGCGAAACTCTTGGCATTCATACTACCAATACGTGCTATAGATACGCAGATGCAAATAAGCTAAAACGAGATGGAGGATAATATGGGAAATAGAGTGTAAGTATGAGACGGGGTTGCTCAGGATTATGTCGTCACAGTGTAAACCTCTAAAAAGAATGATAGGAAAGGAAAGGAAAGGAAAGGAAAGGAAAATATTTATGAAGAAGATATTAATACGCCTAAAGGTTATGACATGGTATTTTGTCAACGGTAAGCGTGTAAATGGAGTTCATGATAAAATTCTCGGGAATGTATCTGGCATTAGTGGGGACGTATCCAACATTCACGGGGACGTATCCAACATTCACGGGGGTGTATCTGGTATTTACGGGGACGTATCTAACATTCTCGGGAATGTATCTGGCATTAGTGGGGACGTATCCAACATTCACGGAGATGTATCTGACATTCGCGGGGATGTGTCTAACATTTACGGGGATGTGTCTAACATTCGCGGGGATGTATTTAGCATTTACGGGGATGTGTCTAACATTCGCGGGGATGTATCTAGCATTCGTGGGGATGTATCTGACATTCACGGGGATGTATTTAGCATTTACGGGGATGTGTCTAACATTCGCGGGGATGTATTTAGCATTTACGGGGATGTGTCCAACATTTGCGGGGATGTATCTAGCATTCGTGGGGATGTATCTGACATTCACGGGGATGTATCTAACATTCGTGGGGATATATTAAGCATTTACAGGGGTGTATCTGGTATTCGCGGGGATGTGTCTAACATTCGTGGGGATATATCGAGCATTTACGGGGATGTATCTAGCATTCACGGGGATGTATCTAACATTCGTGGGGATATATCGAGCATTTACGGGGATGTATCTAGCATTCACGGGGATGTATCTAACATTCGTGGGGATATATTAAGCATTTACGGGGGTGTATCTGGTATTCGCGGGGATGTATCTAACATTCGTGGGGATATATTAAGCATTTACGGGGGTGTATCTGGTATTCGCGGGGATGTATCAGGCATTTACGGGGGTGTATCTGACATTCGCGGGGATGTATCTAACATTCATGGGGACGTATCTGGCATTAATGGGGATGTATCTGGTATTTATGGTAATATTGAGGATTGCGAACTTACCAACCAAGATCGACGAAACGGAGTAAATATACTTGATCTGCTCAAATAACGCCCATTAATTTTGGTGTTTACACGGCTTTCACCTTCTGGTATAATAGATAATTCGCCAAAATAAGCTTTAAAGTGTCGCTCTGCTTGGCCAGCGAGCGATTCCCCGAAGACTTCCAGTCGTATGGCTGGAAGTCTTTCTATTTTGGGCTAATAGGAGATAAGATCTAGTCCGTGTACGACTTACAGATTCCGATGGAGTTCGCCCGTTTAGGTTTTGAAGTATTTCCGCTCTACTACGGAATGCGTGGAAAACTCAGGCCTTATGGTTGGGCTAAGAACGAGGTCATAGACGCCGAAAAAGCCTCGAAAGCTATTCCCGCCACATCCGATATAGGAATAATATCTCAATGGCCTACATTGGTTCGTAATTTCTACGACTCCGAGGTCTGTGGGTTCGGAGTATTAGGAAATACCTGCGTTATACTTGATATAGATGTAAAGGATAATAAGCCGGGCATTGACCAATTTAGGACAATGGTCCAGGAGTATGGTGTACCAAAACCCACCATGATAACTCGTAGCAAGAGCGGAGGTCTTCACGCGTACTATCGTCGTCCCAAAAAATACATTTCGGCGACTATTAAGACATTTGCCGGAGCATATATCGGTGCAGAAAGGTTCAACGCCGTCGACGTTAGGGGTGATGGTGGCTTCGTCGTGGGACCAGATTTGTTGGTTGATACGTTCGAAGGTGTCCCGACAGGGTTATATGCTACGCTCGGACTTAAAAAAGTAGATGACCTTCCAGAGTTTCCAGAAGGGGTGCTCGCTAGGTGGTTAAAAGCTACTCCTATATCTGATTTAGATTCAATGGTCGATTCTTACTCAGACGACCCGAATGACTTTATGTCGATGATTCGCAGGGGATTAATTCCTAACTTCGTCCCTCATGGCGCTCGGAACGACGCATTTTACATGATGTGCAATGTCCTTAAATCGAAGGGCGTTCCAAAAGAAGCTTGTCTTCACATGTGTCGTATGATGGAGGAAAAGTGTGAGCATGTACCTAATGATCCATTATACGAGAGCGTCAACATCGAGTCGATGGTTGAGCGCATATATGTCACTCAGGAAGATAATCCACAAGATGTGGCTGTGGACTTAATCAATAGAGGACTATATCAGATAATGGGTCACAAGTTCGGATTACAGTACGTGATACTCGAGGATAATCCGTACATTGTCTCTCGTAATATGCACTCTGCTAGTGATATGAAGACACTTTTAGCTAAACACTCTAGAGAGTTCGTCACCCCTAGTGGGAAATCTAAGATGCTTAATCCGATGGACCTTATACCTAAATTGATCCATGACGCGCACAAGGTGGACTCTGTAGGTTTTAGAGCCGGAGCTGGTTCAGTGTTTAAGCTGCGCGACGATTACGGGTCACGAACTTTTCTTAACACGTATAGACCAATTATCCTTCCCGAGACTGTCGACGAGAGGGATTTATACGTTTGGGACGAGTTTCTGACACTCATATCGAGGCTTTTTGGTCCAGAAGGTAGCAACGAGTACCGTCTTGGGCTTGACTTCGTAGCATGGCTAGTGCAACGTCCGCACATCAAACCAAGTGTCGCCATATTCCTCATGTCGAGGAATAGAGGTGTCGGCAAAAGTCTACTGTTCAACGTCCTCGCAGAGGTGCTCGGTACTAGTAAGAATGGTGAACCACAGGGACGGATGATCAAGCTCGACGAGTTGTCTGGGAGATTCTACGACCCGACAGGTTGTATTCTTAACATGATAGATGAAGTGCAGTTCGCGGTTCATCGTAACACGCGCCAGGAATCGGTGACTTTTTGGCGACACTTAAAGAACCTAATCACCGCGGAGATGGTATCTGTAGAGATAAAAGGCGGTGCAGTGTTTCAAGCGCCAAATACGGCGTCGATGATGCTCGCCGGCAACTCAGGAGGATTTTTTCCCATCGAGGAGTTCGATCGCAGATTATGGATTATTGACGCAAACGCTCCGCTCTTGGAACTCGGTACGGTTGATACTCTATTCTCGCTAGTTAAGAAGTACAATATGGAGTATGATGACCGACAACGGCTTCTCGGCACTTTGCGCTTCATGCTGAATAAGCACGAGATAAAGATGAACCTTGATTCGATCCGCGCACCCATGACCGACGTGAAAAGGGAAATGTACGTCAACTCTTTATCTGCTCCAGAGGAGTGGTTTGTGGAGTACTTTGACGATAAGGAGCATATGCTGTCAAAAACTCCAGTTATATCGAAATCTGCACTTGTATACCTTATGGCGCTTAGCGGCATCGACTCGCTGGTGGAGCATCCGAGCGAGGGTATTAGACTTCTAAAACAGAGAGGTCATATTCAGGTCATTAAGTCGCAGACCGGCGGACGTCGCCAATTTAGAAATGTCCCGCAGGTCGCGTTGAACGGCTTAATATCCGGTCAGGATAAGGAAGATTTATTCTCTGTACGTGATCATGACAGGATAAATAAGCTAACCTCCGACGAGATTCTAAAAATGCTATTCGAGAACCTATCAACTATAAAGCAGCATCGACAGCGTGCAAGAGAAGCAATGAATCAGCATATAAAGGAGGGATTCAATGAGTAGGATATTTTCGCTCGATATAGAGACTCGTCCGCTAGATGAGCGTATGTCGCTACATGCTGCTTTGGAACCATGGCGTGTGCGTCAGAGAAAGGCGGAGATTTCGTCGGTGGCGGTGTGTAAGCCGAACGACCAAGTGGTGCAGATTGTCAATAAGGGAAATATGACTGATTTTCTAATTAAGCTCGTCGGACTATTAGAGGAACTTGAAGGCGAAATCGTGTATGGTCATGAGACGATGTTCGACCTCGCATTCCTTATAGGGACAATAACTCCACAAAAGTTTCTGCACGTGCATCCAGCGCTCAGAAACATCCGCTGGAGGGATACGCGTCTTTTGGCTAAATGGCTGCTTAACGGTCAACTGGCGGAGGACTCTAAGTTCTCTTACTCACTTATTAACTTATGCAAGCATTTCCTTAAAGATCATCCTCGCCTCGCAGAGTTCAACACCATAAAGCACCAACATGTGGACGCTGGCGACGATGACGACTACTGGGAATCGCGTGGTCAGCTCGACGTCATCATGACAAGAGCGCTTGCGGAGGAATTCCAATCTCGCGTTCAGGAGCATCAGCGCATCGGTATAATGACCGAGTTCGACTGTCTTCTTCCTATCGCCAATTCTTGGGTAAATGGAATAAAGGTGGATGTGGCGAAAATAGACTTAATCGAGAGGATGGTCGACGTTAACATAAAGGCGTGTTGCGACTACCTCCGCTGCGACTCTACGATGCTCAGTTCGACGCAGCGTCTTGGAAAGTACTTGTTCGGTGATCTTCAACTACCTGCAAAGTCGTTCGGTAAAACTGGACCATCTACGAAGTCCGACGACCTTATGTGGATACACCACGACTTAATAGCCGCGAAGGACGCAAGGGCGAGCAAAATGACCGCCGTGATGCTCGGCAAGAAGAACAAGACTATAAAGTCCAAGTACGTAGATTCGCTGTGTAAGGCTTTAAGTCACACCAGTGATGGATACATATATGGTAAACCGAGGATATTCGGCACATACACTGGGAGATTTACGTACTCCAACTCGACTACGTTGAAGGTGAACGGAGTAGAGAAGAAATTCCCGTGCAGCATTGCTCTCCATCAGCTGCCTAGGGTCAAGGTACGTAAGACTGCTGATGTATCGAAGGTGGTGAAGGCGATTCGCCAGTTGTTCATCCCGCCAGACGGATTTGGACTTATCGAGAACGATGCGTCAGGTCAAGAGTCAAGGTTAATGGCGTTACGTAGCAGCGATACTACCATGCTCGATGTGTTCAGAAAAGGTCTTAACTTCCACAGCATGACTGGATCAGCTATTTCAGGAATAGACTACTTAGAGTTTCAGCGAAGGTATAAGGAGGAAAAGGGTTCTGGTCCGATTACCGAACAGAGGGCGTTAGGTAAATTAACTAACCTCTCATGCAACTACCGCATAAGCGGTCGAGCTCTCGCCGAGAAGGCGTTCACGGACTTCGATACGTTCATGACGACCGACACTGGATTATTCCTCGTCAACACGTTTAAGAGGCAATATTCTGGAGTACCGGAGTATTGGGATGAAGCGATTCGATTCGCTCGTATAGAGGGATATATCGAGTGCTTCGGCGGAAGAAGGTATCAAATATCTAAATGGTCCGATCGGACGGAGATATGGATTTCTGAGTCGTCGGCGATAAACCAACCGATTCAGGGAGGTGGCGCTTCGATGAAGGAGATTGCGATCTCGGAGCTGTCGAGGACATTTAAAGAGGCACACTTTGCGATGGACCTCCATGACGCATCCTTCAACTTTTGCCCAATAGACGAGATGGAGCAAATGGAAAAGGATATGTTGGAGGTATTGAACTCTATAGACTATGAAAGGTATTGGGGATTTAAGCCTTCGATACCTTTAACCTACGAGGGTGGCAAAGGTACCTCATTCGGGGATGTGAAATGAGGGAATGTTCGGGTTCTATATGGAGACTGTTACTACACTAATACTTATAAAGAGGTATATGAGAGACTACACGCCGTAGTGCTTAACTCTATACGGGATGAGAAGCGGTATATTAGTAACGGAACCATTCCGAGATGAGCTAAAGGGACTGTGTAAGATTCTTTTGGCTTATTGAACGACTGGATGAACGTTTTAAATCATCCACCTCGGCTCAAAGTTCGTAGCTCGACGTACGCATCGAATTTTCGATTTCGGTGCAATCCGGCAAATCTAGGTGAGCCGGAGATACGCATGTAGCGATGTAATTCATTAATATACGTCAAATTTTCGAAAAACTGGAAAGGAATATTATGGATCAAAATAGGCAAATGAAGTCGAAGTCCGGCTGTAACTGTGAATTCTGCTTTAGACTTATTGACCACGGATCATGCGTATGCGAGTACTGTAAGTATAAGGATAATTGCGAGGACTATCGAAAGTGCTCAGCGGAAAGAGGTGTAGACGAATGATCGCGCTCAGCTGGTCGAGGATATCAGACTGGAGACAGTGTCCAGGGAAGTTCAGACTTAAGTACGTAGAGAAGGTCGCTAACATGCAGGGTGAATCGGATAACGTGCACCTTATCCGCGGTCGGAATGTGCATAAGACTTTAGAGAATTACGTGATAGATAAGAATAATGGGATTTTGTCCGACTTCTGCTCGCTCACGGAGGTCGAACGCACAAAACCGTTGATCGATAAAATCGCGCGACAGTACATAATACATCCCGAAAAGCAGATAGCTATCGACTCGAACTTCGAGCCGGTAGATTGGTTCTCTAAGGATGCATGGTTTAGAGTTATATTCGACCTTATCGGTTGGGAAAAAAATATTCCCGGCGCGAATGGGGATAAACTCTTTTTCGGAGACTATAAGACCGGTAAGTTTGCGGAATATAGAGGTTCGATGGACGAACCCGGACAACTCCACTACGCTGCGCTCGTAGGAATGAGTGTATGGTCACAGTTCAAGGAATCGACTGCCGTCTACATCTACGTCGACCATAAACGGACTATTCCGCTCACGATAAACATGGAACAAAGGAATATCCTCGAGGAGAAGCTCGTCAATGAGCACGACGAGATCAACGAGGATATCGATGCTGGAAATTTTCCGTTCAAGAAGAACGAGTACTGCAAATGGTGCGACGCCACTAAAGAACAATGCAAGCATGGAGGAAAGAGGAAGAAATGAAGCACTATGTATTAATATCATACTATAATAGAGGAACATCACTGCAACCTTCCTGGGAAGTGTATGGGCACTTACGGCGATTTAATAACGACTTATTAATGTCTTTCCCAACAGAATCCCAGGCAAGAGAGTATGCCCATTCATTACACGGAGTCCCAGTTATGCATGGTGGTCATGATATTTATGAACCTATACTCGAGAAACTAGAGAGGAAGATATGACCCCAGAAGGAAAGGTTAAGAAGTTCATAGACGACTACATGAAGAAACATTTTCCTGACGCCTGGAAGTACTCACCACCTGGTGGCATGTACGGAAAAGCTGGAGCACCCGACCGTATATGGTTCTGGCAAGGTGTCATGATCACCATCGAGGCGAAGGCGGAAGGAAATTTTCCTACTGAACTCCAGCTTCGAAACCTAGAGAAGCTGTACAAGAATGGTGCTATAGTCGCCGTCGTCACAGGGAAAGATGAAGTCGCGATGGAGTCGATACGTCAAGCAGCACAGTATTTTAAGTCTCATAACCTCGGCTTCGCCATAATTCCGACAGCCTTCAACTTTGGGTGTAATAACCTAAAATTATAGTGTTTACACGGGTTTAATAATGTGGTATAATTTATAATCGCCTTTTATTGACAGTTGCGGAAACTCATCATTGATGGGTAAGAGCAGAGTTCATGGAGGATTAGTCAGTTGATTTCTAGCTACGACCAATATACTTGGCCAATGAAGCGCAAGGACCGCAGTCCTTGGTCCCACCAGATGACAACCACTGAATTCCTCATTCGTAACAAGCGCGCTTATGTATTTAACGAGAAGCGGACGGGTAAGACGCTCTCCGCGGCATGGGCGATCGATATCCTTATCGAGTTCAGAAAGATTAAGCGAGCTCTTATAGTCTGCACTCTTACCAATATTGAACTTGTATGGATGCCAGAGCTCTTCGAGAATTTCCCACATCGTAAGGTCGCGATAGCGCATGGTTCTCGTGAAAAGCGCCTTGAAGCGATAAACGGTGATGCAGAGATAGTGATCATTAACCATGATGGTGTAAAGAACTACCTTCACGAACTGCGACAAGCGCAGTTCGATTTATGCGTCATCGACGAGACGACCGCGTTCAAGAACCCATCAAGCGACCGCAGTAAGGCTATGAAGCGCCTCTCCGACGAGCTTAAGGTTGTATGGGGAATGACTGGCGATCCTAGACCCAATGGACCGAGTGAGGTATTTGGGCAAGCTAGGATTATTAATCCCTACAATCTATACCTTCCTAGGTTCTATGGACGATTTCGTGATATGGTAGAGCAGCAAGTTGCTCCGTACATTTGGCAGGAGAAACCGGAGGCGAATGAGTATCTTAAATTGGTACTTCAACCGTCCATCAGGTTTACTCGCGATGAGTGCTTCGATATCCCACCAATGGTGCATAATCCGATAATGCTTCCGATGTCCGAGCAACAAAAGGAAGCATACGATAAGATGCGTAAGGAGCTTTATCTACAGTTCGATGGTGGAGAGATTAACGCCTCGAACGCGGGAGTTAAAGCATCTAAACTCCTGCAGATCTCAGCCGGAATGGCATATACCGATGCTGGAACCGTAGTATGGTTAGATGATAAGCCGAAGTTCGACTATTTACTCCAACTGTTCGAGGAAGCAGGACGAAAGAAGCTCATCGTGGCATCCGCGTTCAAGGCGAGTGTTGAGAAGTTACATGAGCGATTTACTGTCCAAGGAATTGAATCTAACTACGTACATGGAGGCGTGAGCGTCCGACATAGGACCGAGATAGTCAACGCGTTCCAAAATGGATCACTTCAGATACTTGTCGTGCAACCGAACGCGCTAGCCCATGGTGTATGTCTAGATGCGACTAATACCATTGCTTGGCATTCTCTTGTACCGTCTGGCGAGATATACAGTCAGTTCATGGATCGTATCGTCAGCTCGCGACAGACAAGGAAGCAATATAATGAGTATCTTCTATGCTCGCAAGCAGACACGCATATGTTCGATATCGTTACGGGAAAAAGCGCGAAGTCTGGAGAAATGTTAAAGCTATTTACGGAGAGGTTGATATGATAGATTTAATAGAAGTGTTAATGTATTCAAAGATGCTGCACAAATTGGAAATCGAAAGGCATGGGTATCGTTTATCTTACAGGATGAAGGATACACTTTAAGGTTAGAGATTTGGACTATGGGTAATATACATACAATGGCTTAGTATGGTTTTACGGTTCATGAATATACGCAAAGTAAGTTCGATCTGCTCGCTTTGACGTATCAGAATCTACTAAAGCTGGTGAATAAGAGAGTAATTTCTCTAAGACAGCAACAGGAAGGAGGTGATACAGGTGAGTGAATATCTGGATGGGATTCTTCCAAATTTCAACACTGTCGACGAAGCCGTAAAGACCTACATCGAAAGGCGTGATGCGCTGCGCGAGTTTCAACACGACGCGAAGTGGCGCGAGATGGAGATGAAGGAGGAACTTGAGCGTATATCGATGTGGCTTAGAGACAAAGCCGACGCGCTCGGTGTCGATAACTTCAAGACTCCACATGGTACCGCGTACAGGAATACGAAGACCAACTACGTGATCGAGGATTGGGAAAGTTTTATACAGTATATCCTCAATACCGGCTACGTACAACTTCTGCAGAAGCGTGTATCTGTCGCCGCTGCGAGGGAGTTGGAAGAAGAACTCAAAGAGATTCCACTAGGTCTTACGAAGGAGATCGAGGTGGAGTTTAATGTACTGCGCCCGAAGGCGAGAAAAGGAGAATAGAAGGAATGGGATTCAAGACTACCAAACCGTGCACGAAGAACGGATGTTCTGGGGTAATGACCGCAAGGGAGATAGATACTCTTTTATCGGCTTACTACCTTTGCGCGAAGTGCAAGAAGAAGGAGGTGTTGACGGATAGCGAGAGGGCAATGTTGGTTGACGCGATCAACCAGGTGGTGAACCAGAAGGCGAAGGAACCGATAAAACCGATGATACCAAACCGCGCACCAGCTCCAAAAGAGCCGGCGAAATCTGCTACAGATGTAGCGCAACCTAAGGAGGAAAAGAAGACCGATGGCGGAGTCAAATAACAACCTACCGGCGTTGCCGGATTACATGAAGAAGTTCATACAGACGACCAATCAGGACACCACAGCAGCTGCATCTGCCAGCATGAGTGTTCCGCGCTTGACTATTCGTGGCAAGCGTTGGCGGTTCGTCGAGGATGGTGAAGAGGAACTTGTAAAGGATCTCCATGTCGACGTGGTGATTCTTGGTGTAGAACCAGGTATAGGGAAATTCGCCAAGACGTTCTACGAGAAGACCTACACGTCAGGAGATAAAGACGTTCCGACGTGCTCAAGCACCAATGGCGTGAAACCCGATTCTTGGGTATCTACGCCCCAAGCACCGCTCTGCGCAAATTGCTCGAAGAACGTCTTCGGCTCCGCGACCAGCATGAGCGGGAAAAAAGCAAAAGCCTGCCGCGACTCGAAGATACTGTGGGTAGCGAAACCCAATGACCCGAAGAAGTTCTATGGTCTTAAAACGCCGGTAATGTCGCTCAAAAGTCTTTCCGAGTACGGAAAGTACGTGGCGAAGAACAACTATCCACTCGCGCTCGTGATAACAAGACTCGGATTTGACGATAACTCCGAGTACGCAAAGCTCACCTTCGAGCACGTTGGATTCGTCTCGGAGAACAAGGTCGAAGACGCGATATCGGTTAATACCGAGCGTCCATGGAACTCAGTCGCCGAGGATTTTGCGCAGATAGATACAGACGAAAAACTCGCACTTCCTGGTCCTCAGAACCTTGGACCTCAGGGACCTGCACATGGTCCGCAGTTGACTGCACCTAAAGAGTCAATAGACAAAGTGCTCGGTAACTGGTAACAATCTAATCGGTCGTAAAAGCGACACCGGATGGCGTAACCGGTACTAAGGAGTCAATATGAGACTTTTTGCGGCTAACGTCATAAGGTTTAACGAGGAGATACTCAAAATACCAAAACGCCGTCACGGACTTATGGGTGATCAGGAGCATTTACACCTTAGAAAGAGTCTTAATGAAGAAATAACGGAGTTCGAGGAGGCGTACGAAAAAGGCGACTTTATCGGATGTATAGATGCACTTGTCGATATATGCTACTTCGCCGTCGGTGGTCTTTACAAGATGGGACTTTCCGAGGTAGAGATCGAGAAGTGTGGTAAGCTCGTTCACCTTGCAAACATGATGAAGGCACGTGGTGAGATTGCAAGGCGAGCGACTGGTGCACCAGACGCTGTCAAACCGAAGGGCTGGAAAGGTCCTGAAGAAGATATGAAGGCGGTGTTAGGATGGAAGATGTAAAGTGTACTTGTGAACACATAGCAGATCAGCGTTGCGTAACAAACCCAACTTGTCCTCAGCATGAAAACCCTAAACTCGTTAAGAGCGTAGGAATAAGTGCAGTCGATGTTCCCAAATCTGGACTTAAAGATTCCGGCCTTAGACGTGTGATGGAATCTGGAGCATTGCGCGATGGTGAGAAATGGCGCGGACGCTTCGACCTTATATCACCGTTCGCGCTCCTTCGACTCGCCGTGCAGTATGAGCGTGGTGCTGTCAAGTATGGAGATCGTAACTGGGAAAAAGGAATTCCGTACTCCGAACACCTATGCTCCGCACTTAGACACATCAACCAGATCGTCATGGGTGATACGTCTGAAGACCATTATGCGGCTGCGTCGTTCCACCTTTTCGCCATTATGCACCAGCAAGCGCTTATAAGCGCGGGTGTGCAAAAGCAACTCGATAACCTACCGCACTATCTAGAAGGAGAAACATGCGAGAAAGATTAGCAGCGGAGCAATATCTAAATTACCTTGAACAGATATTCCACTCCAAAACGGTAATAAGCCCGAGGGGTCAAGAGGTAAAAGAGGTTCAGGATTTACAGCTCATCGTACTTCCTGAATACCCATTCATGTCGTTCAAGGCAAGGAAATATCCTGTAGACTACTTCAAGAAGGAGATGCGTTGGTATCTTGGAGCCAATAAGCATGACTGTACGATCATGGAACTTGCTTCAATATGGTCGTTAGTCGTTAATCCTGATAATACCTTTAACTCTAACTACGGACAATACTGGTTTGGAGAACAGCACGGTCTTTGGACTGCGTTCCTCGAACTCGTTCGCGATCGTGACTCTAGGAGAGCGATAATACCGATGCTTAGAGCGGAACATTTAGAACCACATGTTAAGGATGTCGTGTGCACTGAGACTGTAGGATTTCGGATCCGCGATGACCAACTAAGCATGTGGGTGCATATGCGGTCGAGTGACGCAATTTACGGACTCGGCACCGATATTCCAGCCTTCGCGTTCGTATTTAGACTCATGTACGCGATGCTCGAAATGGTTGGAATTTCTTTGACACCCGGAAACATAATGATAACAGCCGCATCCGCCCACATATATGCTAAGCACTACGACATGGTTCAACAGATACTTACGGACAGTGTAGGTGGGTATGAATCAATCGGAATGCCATGGTGTTCAGGTGCAGAGGCTTTGCAGCTCATAGCCCAACGAGGTAAAGGCGTTTCTATGCCTTTTATGGGTGAACTCAGTCAATGGCTTTACGGAATTAAAGGATGAACTTCTCAAATCAACCGGGGTGACTCCGAAGTTCGACGCGACGCGTAGTTCAAACTTCGAATTTCGGAGTCATCTGGTTGATTTGAGAAAGCCGGAGATATACTATAATTCAACAGCTCGGAGGTCGATTTGTCGAACATAAAGCCGTTAAGGATTAAGAATCACGAAGAGTTTATAGCGTTTATGCACGAAGTGACAAGAAAGTTTCAAACGGCGACCGCCATCAAAGGTCCTGCGCCTAAAGACGCTACATACTCGAACGGTGTACCGATAAATCATCCCATAAACGTAGCATGGGTATGTGATCAAACAGGCGAAAGGTTCGATATAATCTATGAAGACATTATACCGTAAACACGTCAACGGACTCGGTATTTGGCGCATATGGCATGAAGGTGCTACATTGTACATCGCGCATGCTACTCAAGAAGGAGGATCTGAGGTTGTTCACACAGAGGTGGTTACTACCAACAATTCTGGGCGCACGTTGGACAAACAGATCGAGTTACGAATCCAATCTCGAGTATCTCGCATGCGAGATAAAGGATATAAAGATTCTCGAGACGAAGCTCTCGCTGATGGAACTAATCAACTGGGACTTGAACGCCCTATGCTCGCCCAACCATTAGATAAAGTATCCTCAATACGCTATGAGGGAGCAGTTCTTCAAAAGAAGCTTGATGGGCATAGGTGTCTCATCACGAATTACGGCGGAGATATTATCACGTATTCTCGCCAGGGTAAACTTATACCTAGTATATGGCATATTACCGATAAACTTAAAGGAGTGTTGCCCGAAGGCTATACACTGGATGGAGAACTTTATCACCATGGAACTCCACTTCAGACGATAGGAAGTTGGATAAAGCGCGAACAGACTGCGACTCGACTCCTTAAGTACGTGGTATATGACCAGATTTCGCCAGAACACTTCCGTGATAGGTATTACGAGCTTCAGAAACTGCTTACCGGTAAATTTCCTAATAAGGAAATTATCCTGTTACCGTGTAAAGACTACATCGATGCCGATCGTATGTGGCAAGAATTCTACGACGCTCGCGCGAAGGGATTTGAAGGGTTGATACTTAGAACCAATGACCGCGGTTACCAAGCTGGTATACGTAGTCAATCACTGATTAAGATTAAGGAATTTCATGATGAGGAGTTTCGTGTCGTGGGATTTAAGGAATCGATGGATCATTGGGCTATATGCACGTGCTTAGTACCGAGTAACAATCGTACCTTCGACGTCAGCGCTCCCGGAACTTTACATGAGAAGCGATACGTATTGGAACATCAGTCTGAGTTCCTTGGACGGAAGTTGACTGTGAAATTCGCGCACTGGTCGAAGGACGGAATTCCAGTACAACCTATAGCGGTAAGGTGGAGGGAAGACGTCTAAGACGTCTTCCCTTTTCCTTTCCAACTTGCGACTGAGTTCTCGACCGAAGTGCCGACGACGTAACCACCGATACCAATCTTTAAAAGATCCCACATATCATGTACGATGACGACGCTGGGTAGTGAGAACATTGGTGCAAATACGTAGTTATAGATGACCACGAGCACAAAGGACAACATCGCTATTGCCCTCCAGTCGCGTTCAATCCAACTCTTTCCTTGCGTCTCGGACATAATGACTGCTGCCTGCTTGTTTATCAGGTTTTCGAACTTCGAGAAATCCTGGTTCATCGCAGTCACCTGCACTTCAGTCTTAAGCTCTTCAGCCTTTGTCTTGTCCGGAATAAGTCGGTCAATCGTATCAAACACAGGTTTGATGATTGGACTGACTATATCCTCCCAGATATTCAAGCTCACTTCTTCACCGCCTTTATGACGCCATCGATCTTCTGAAGCGTCGCCTTGTTATGAGTTTCTACGGTGTCGATAATCGCATGAACCTTCTTATAACCATAAATGACTCCGAACACGAAACCGATGACCAAACATCCTCCGTACACATATACTTGTGACATATTACTCACCTCCTTTATAGCAGAAGTCTTCCAGGTCAAAGACCCGGTTGAGCCACCCTTCAAGAAATTCCTTCTTTTCAGGGTTTTCCTTTACACGATCCAGATAGTACCGAATACGCTTAAGAAGAACTGATTTAAAGTCCTTTGTCACCTTAAGCGTAGTCAGCACGAACGATGGTCCGGGATTTACAGCACTATCAAACGCGACGGCGTCTAAAGGCCATGGTAAACCATCACAACCGATATTTTCCCATACATTGGCGCGATAGAAGTCCATCGCACCCTTTTCCGCTTGATCGCGAGGCAAATCCCACAATTTACGCACGATATCAGGAAAATAGCGTTCAGCGATGCCGAAGATGGTGCGTCCGCCGAAGACGTCACCAGATTTGTATCCTTCATGCGTGAGCGTAAACATGCACGCTTTTTCGAAATTTTCCTTCATAGGCGTATTTTCCCTATAAGACCAATTAGGGCTGTAATAACCGCTCCGAGCGTCGTGAGTTGGAGAACAATAATACCCCAAACCATAAAGCGCAAGGTCTTTACCTCCTGATGTTTTTCGTCGCAGACTTTAGTCCGGACAAACTCTTTATCCACGACAGCCACAATGTGGTCGTCCCCGTTCACTTAATGCCCTCTCTTTCCTTTGGAGTGCTTAAACACTCCTTCTTTCGCCTCGATGGCGAACTCTTTACGCTTTCCTGTACACGTCGGTTTCGACATCGGTGTGCACATCCCTTTATGCGCGGGATTGATCTTTATCTTCCCCATTTTCATCACCTCCCTTCTTTAGAAGTTTACTCCGAACTTCTTACCTTCTTCTATATCTTTAACGATATCATCTAATCCAGACATATCGTCACTAAGACCCATCGCATAAATCTCCTTACGCACATCTTTTACCTGCTGCACCGCATCCTTTATGGAATTTGACATGCCGACAACGGTTACGATGGAGTCAAATCCCGGAACCGCGTAATAATCTCCATCAACTCTTACCGCCATACGGAGCTTGCAGCGATCTTTAAGGTTTTTAGGTATATCTAGACATAACCAGTTCTCGTTCGCCTCCTCAGAATCAAAACACACCGCTGCACCGTATTTGTACCTTATTTTTGGGTCAATTTGGACGTTGAACGCTAATCCAGCTACGACCTCTGCGAAGTTCTCGATAATCTCCGTCTGAAGCGCTGAAGTACCAGGAGCTGCGTGTCTTATCGTCGGGTCGATCATAAATGGTATACCTTGCTTATCTATAATTCCTTCGATCGAATAGAACATACGAGTTCCATTAGCTTTGAATGTAGGACGAAGTATGTCGGTCATCGTACGGAGCGATAGTGGTACATCTTTTTCACTCTCGTAGGTACGACTTATATATCCTGATCCTTTCTGTTCATACCCGACAAGTGTAGGATATAAGTCTGCACCGTTGAACGTAATTCCATCCCATCCAGGTTCTATTCCTTTAAGCATCTCCTCGGCGATGAACGGAATTTTATCGGCGTATGGACCTGCTTTCCACGCAATACGGTCGAGTTTATTCTTTACCCTTTTATAGTCATACCACTTAAACGACTCAGCAAGACCCCTATATTCGTCGATCTTGATGATGTAGTTCTTCTTATCTTGTCCCCATTTACGGAGATTCGTAATGCCGAAAATCTGATGTGTCTCTTGTGTCGGAAAATTTCCCTCCGCTTGAAGCGCGCGAGTTTCCCACCTCTTCGATTCGAGATCAGTCGCCGGAATTCCAGCTCCAGCAACAGGTATTCCAGTTTTGCGGCAGTCGCAGACGATATCGCCGCAATAGGTATCTGTGACATAAACCCAATCGACCTTATCAAGGTCTTTAAAGAAGTGTTTAATGCGCTTAAGTCCTGGAAGTCCGTCACCTATCCTCGATTTAGGCATATCTGGAAACGCTTCCGTCCAAGGCGTAAAGTACTCACATTCACCAACTGCCTTAGCAACAGCCATTGCCTGTTCGGTGAAGATTCCGAGGTCGTACACCCGCACTTTTGACCTTGATAAGTCTATAGGTAATTTATTCAACGAACCGACCTCCGAGCTTTATTAAAATGTGTATCTCCGACTTTCTAGAATTAACCGAGTCGCACCGTAATTCGAAATTCGATGCGTAGTTCGCGTTCAAAATTTTCGCCGAGGTGGATGATTTAAATAATTCCGCCATTTTTACTTATTCCTTATCGCCTGAATATAACCCATACGGGATACTACGTCGCTGAGCAACTTTCGCGTCTTTTTAAGGTCCATTGAACCTTCATCTGATAAGTAACGGTGGCTTCTTGGACCTTTTTTATCCTCCTGAGCGGTATAGTCATCTAAAGACATTTCGTCGGGTTCTACGCTCGAAGAGGTTGACTTTAAACTCCTAAACATCTTCGCGCGCAACGACGGACTCATCTTCTTAAAATTCCTTAATTCGGTCGAATCTTCACCATAAGTCTTCTTAAGATAGTCCATCACAGCCGCATCATGATCTGAATATTCAGCGTCGGTGGATGGAGATTTAATTCCTTCCATCTTCGCCTTTTTGGCGTCGATCGCCGCTTTAACGGAATCCGCAGATTGAGCATCCAAATCCTTAAGTAGAAACTCTTTCCGACCGATTTGAATCCTATGTTGTGGCGGATTTACATCGGACTCAAATTTGACGTACTTAGCGCCATTATCCTTAACCCAATCTTGGACATTTTTACCGACAACCTTAGATTGAACGGGAGTTTCAACCTTCGTAGGGATTTCAACCTTTGTAGGAGTTGTAGGTATAGATCTCATAGGTTTTGAGTCATCAAGTGTAGATGCAGTCGACGCTTTAAAACCCATCGGCTCTATATGGTCGTACTTATGACGAAGATCCCAAACCATATTCTCAGTGGTACCAGATTGACGCGCAGCCTCACGATCACTTAAATCCTTAAACCGTCCAAATCCGAACTTAATTTCCCGCATAAGATCTTCTTTATTGGGTACATCAGCCCATTTTCTGTACTTCGCAGCGTCCCAAGTCTTTTGGGCTTCAGCGCTACGCCTTACACCTTTCTTTATATTCTTCTTTACAGATTCGGTCTTTGGTGCTTCATTATTAACCTTCACAGTATCCCAAAATCCAGACGATTTAGGTTCATCTGTAACTGCGTTCTCAGCAGTCGCGTATCTAGCTTTAATTGCGGCGATACCTTTTCTGATGTTCTCAGGTGTAACATCTAATGTACGTATCATGCTAGAACTCTTTGATTTTGGTTCAGTATACGCAATATGTCCTTCCGCAGAACCTCCGTAGATTCCACCATTTTCCTCCACAATACGTCTTAACTCGTCCTCAGTCAGACGTGGAGTCGGAGTCGGAGTCGGAGTCGGAGTCGGAGTCGGAGTCGGAGTCGATCCTCCTTCACCGAGTAAGTGATTCCATCCTCCAGCATCAACAGCCATCATTTCGGGATTAACGAATTTATCTGTAGCAGTAAGCATATCTTCAAGCATGTTAACAGGACTACGTTTTAGCATTTGAACACCACTAATTAACCCTTTAGTAGCTAACGCCGCAGCGAGTCTAGCTTTATTATCCGTCAACGCGCCGTAGAATACGTGAAATGCTGGATATGCTGACACCATATCCTTGAAGTATTCAGGTTCAGTTCTCTCTAACGTCTTTTTTGCGACCTTATCCACAACATCTTCCCAAGTCTTAATCGCCATGTACTTACGGCGAAGGTCGTCGTACTCAGGACCTGCGTCTTTAAACGCATTTGAGACTTGATCGCGAAGGGTTTGAGCTTCAAGGTCGTCTATACGCTTTTTGCCGACTGGATTTATAGTATCTTGAATCTGTGCATTTATATTCTTGAGCGCGTTCTCCGCGTCAGTAGGTTCATAACCTCCAGCTACTTGAACCTTTTTCAGCTGTTGAATCCTATCAAGGAGATAGTTATAAGTATCCTGATTACCAGTTTGGGAGCTGAGGAGTTTAGCCTCATCCTCTAACCTTTTTACAACAGGTCCAACATCGACCTTAATACCCTTATCTCCAGCATTCACCGCTATCTCATGAGCAGCATCATATATCTGCTGCTTACGCTGATCCATAGCCTGAGAGAGAGATATAATCGGATTCCCTGAACCGATTAAAGGCATTTGATCTCCATTAAGATCACGGAGATCGTATGTTCCTTTATTCCGAACTATATCCTTAAGCATCGCTTGCGCATCACGATATGCCTTTCCTTCCGGCGACACTATGTTCGAAATGCGTCTTGGAAGTTTAAATACCTTCGTCATTGTCCGTGAAATCTTGGAATTAAGGGTTCGTTCTTCTGTATTTTCTCCTGCCTCTTTAATACCCGACTTCAGTTCTCGAGCCGCTTGAGTCGCAGTAGACGTAAAATCCTTAATACCTCCGCCTACAGCGAGAGCATCTTTCAGTACTGGTGTACCGAGCATTATATTGGCGAAATCTGAGAGTTCATTTGCCGTCTTCGGATATTTCGCTGCGAAAGACTTAAACTCATCTACTCCCCCATGAAGAGCTCGAAGTCCAAGTTTACCAGCAGACGTGCGCATGAAATTCTGAAATCCTAACGCAATAGACCTTTGAGCGCTGTTCGGCATAGCTGTTCTATATCCGAACTTTAATAGATTACCAACTAGGTCGGCGCCAAAAGGTATTACTTGACCGGCGACATTTAAAGCGTTATGCGCATCTACTGAAGGATCTAATTCTCCTCCCGTCTTGAACGCGTTAAGCGGATTAAGTCCAGGATTAGACGTAGGAATTTCATTTTGTTCGACCGTATGGGCACGATTTTCTAAATCTGTTAAAGTGTTAGACGCTAAATCCTTCAGATTACTCCATAACCCGTTAGAACGAGGTATAGATATAGTTTGTCCTGGAGTATTAGCATCTAACGAGTTCGGTTTCGCATCAGGAGTAGGAATAAATCCAGTCTTTTTACTCCAATACCCATTCACCCCTCCCGAATTGCTCTTCTGCAGTTGAGATACTGGAATAAATTCTCCATTACCGTAAAAGCCGTTCTGACCGTCTTTGTTTGCTGGAGTATATCCCATTATTTCCATCCTGCACTAATACCGGGAGCAAGTTCCTTCGCCGAATTACCAGCTAAAGTACCTTTAAAGTCACCAGATAATGCGTCCCATTTAGACTGAAGCGGAGTACCTTCGACGTTCGAGCGCATTCTGATATAGACAAGTTTCTTAAGCTCGTTAACTGTGTTCACATACTGGCCGACTGACAAGTTCGGGTTCGTCAGACTCTGTGCTAGTTTTAAGAACTCAACACCTCCCTGTTTAGACCCGAATATCTGTTGTATTTCGTCAGAACCTACACTGTTGACGGCATTTAAGAGTTGCCTTACTGAATCACCAGTCGCTATCTTCCAAAGACCGGTTACGCGGTTAATAGGTGTACCAGCCGGCAGGTTTGCAGCTTTCGCCGCTGCGATCATCTGATCGAATGTACCACCTTTCTCGATGAGCGATGTAGTCCTGTTAAGCAAGTTCTGCGTCGTAGGATTTGAATAATAAGAAGCTCTTGCACCTTGCTCAATCCAGTTGTCGTTAGAATAAAGCGCTGCATACCTTTCTTGGAAAGCAGAATCTTTATTATAACCCATCGTTTTAAGCGCAGATAATGCCTGCGTTGGAGTCGCTTTACGGGAATGAACCCAATTAACCCACGAATCGATGCTCTGTTTATCGCTAGGAGATAGAGCATCATAAGTAGGTTGTTTATCTCCCATATTGTTAATAGTAACAGCCGCTTTATTCTCATGAAGGAACTTATGTAGCGACGCTTTTCCTTGAGACGTCGAGGCGTATTGCCACATCTTATTTATTCCATCCATTGTTGATAGGTTAATACCCTGTCTGCGAGCTTCAGTCATAAACCAGTTCTTCTCGACGCTTGTAGGCATCATGCTATTCAACAACTGTTGATTCTTCAACACTTGCGCAGTGCGCTGTGCAAGTGTTGTTTGGTAATTTGTGTAACCTTTAGGGTTATATTCCCTAAGTTTATCCTCTACAATCTGACGACCCGTCAAACCGTTTTGGTTAATTGCGCCGAGCTCGCTTTCAGGAGCAGTAAGTAAATAGTTCTGTAACTGACCTGAATACTGCTGATGCTGACGATTTATCTCATCTTGTGCTTGTTGTTCGTAACTCTTCTCCTCACCAGCAGACAACGACATATTCTGTTTTAGATCATCTATCGCCTTCGCGTAGCCGTTTAGGAGACTATTATCGTTTATTATACCATTTTTGTGGTCGTTAATAAGCTTGGAAGCCTCTTTAGCAAACGCGTTCATTGCGGGATGATTTCCGAGATTAGTAATATCTAAACCTTTAATGCTCGCAGGGTCACCAAGTTGGGGATAGTAATTCGCCGCCAGCGCAGTTCCCTGTTTCATAAAGTTTAATCCTGATACTCTAGCCGCTGAGGATTTACCTTTAGTCATCATGTCAGATCCGGTAGATATGAGCTTTAAAGCAGTATTTACATCTGCCTGTTGCTGATGCAGTTTCGCGGCGTTAGCCATCTGGGTTAACTGCATATTCATCAAATTACGACGGAAACCCATCGCTTGACCCTGCGCAAATCCCTGAGCGAGACCGCCGAAAAAAGATCCAGTCGCCATTACTGTCCTCCTAACATCGCATATTCACTATCAGCGTTAGCTCCGAATTGAGGTAACTGCAGTTGATAACCCATTGATCCAGATCCTCCGCTCGTCGAACCTGTATTTTTAAACATATTTGAATTTCCAGCGAGACTACCTCCCACCTGACCAAAAAGTGACCCAAGACCCGCCCACTCGTTAGCGGAGTTTTGGGCATTAGCCATATTTGCCTGAAAACCCATCTGGTTGTAGTATTGATAAGGCTGCATCGCCGCCCCTGCCATATTAAACGACGGTGCGTAGTACTGACTTGTAGAGCTCAACGCTCCCTCATTTTGCGCTTGTTGATTAGCCGCAAAACCCATCTGGCCAAGGTTCACCGAATTAAGAGAATTAAGTTGACCCGTCGCAACAGCCTGTCTGGTGATGTTCTGCTGCGTATTCAACTGTTGAAGAGCCTGTTGCCCAGAAGTCGTCTGTTGCCAATTAGGACCGAGTTTTTCAGCCATTGTCTGGCTGAGTTGCTGTTGCTGAAGTTGTAACTGATTCTCGAGATTTTGGTCTATCGGCATCTTACCTTGAAGCGCAAGATTTTCCTGTTGAGCCGATAAAAGCCCATTATTATACTGTTGCTGCTGAAGTGGATTCATATTCGCCAATAACTGATCCTGTGTCATCGGTGAGATGCTGTAATTGGGATTACTCGCAGTTCCAGAATTGGATAAATTATAACCCATTGCTTGAAACTCAAGCGGAAGCGTCGCCTCAGTGAGCGCATTTTCCTGATTTACAGCGTTAAGTTGATCATTTTCAAGACTCGTCTCCTGTGGTGTCGGTTTAGGTGCTTGAACCGTCGTACTTCCAAAACAACCCATCTATTTCCCTCCAAGTTTCTTAATCATACTTACCTCGAAACGACTATATCCTAAAAGACCATACATGCGAATCACTCTCGGCGCGAGATCGCTCGCTAAGTAGGACGCGTTAAGTATGAAATGAGTGCACTGTGTCTTATCTTTTAACCATTTCTCCGCAGTACGTATCATCTGAAGTCCTTGTCCTCTGTACTTTGGTATCACATAGAAAAAATGCTCGTTAGCAATCATTTCTGGACCAATAGGGCTTTTATTGATATCCACGCCAAGAAGACCGATAATTTTCCCCTCTTCTATCATGACGAATACTGCTCGATTATCGTTTAGTGTCTTTATGTCTTTACATGCTTCAACGACACTAGCTTCGAGGTCGAAGGAGTTCGCTCTACACTCCTTCAACCATTCATCGAAGAGCTCTGTAAGATCGTCATCTACCTTTATTTGTCTTATTTGCATTCTTCTAATTTTCCCTAAATGTGATTACAGTACCATCCATTGACAATGCGCCGACTCCCGTTATCGTCAATCCGACCTCCATCCCCATAACTAATTCCGAGGGTTGCGGTGGATGGGACGAGCCCCAATGCAGAAGTTGGAATCACCCCGTTTTTCTATCAGTACACCCGGCGCGCATCCTACTGTTGGCCGCGTGGACACGTATTTCATATCCATTCTGCTTCTTCACCCTATAGTTTCCTATGTCCTGCCGAAGCCTTACCGGGAGATTTTCCAAAGCGGAACGATTGCCATTGAGGGATATTGGGTTGGCCATAATTGGGAGAATGGGATAAGATTTCATTTTCCTTTTTAATGCCATTCAACCCAATAAGCCAATGAAATCGTAGCAACTCCCCCACTATTCACGCTGTAGTAATTATTGGGTAAAACCATAAATGTGATGGTTATGAATTTACCATAACTAGAATTAGCTGTTGTTGCCCCTTCTGCAACTATTGTCGAAGGGGATGGAGTTGAATCCGTATACGCTATCATACCTTGTGTACCTGTCGAACCTGTAACTTCTGCTGATATCGTCACCATCATCGTCTTTCCGGTCGTATTCTGGTAGACCGTGCCTAATGCGCGTGAACCTGTGACGACATTCTGAGAACCGAAGACGGAATTGTTAGTCGCTATTGGAGAACACGTCCACGAAATGGGCGCTCCCGCCGTGCCTGATGGGGCTCTGCAAACATTTCCTCCTGAAATTGTATCGCTTGCACTAATAAGAGAGGCAATGCCTGTGCCTATATACCTCCAACTCGAATTTCCGTAGTAAGCATTGGACACTACATTGGCGGATTGGCCGGCTGGGACAACAAAACTATATCCCGTAATATCTCTATAAATCCCTCCTTGAGTTGTTGAAGAAGGAAAGGTTAAAGGGGTATTGGAGATGATGGGGTTAGTGAGGGATTTGTTCGTCAATGTCTCCACGCCTGAATCCGTGCCGGTGGTGGTGGGGCTGTAAATCGTCGGCGCATTCCAGCTACCGGTCGGCCCCGTATTGCCCTTATTGAAAGAGGCGAACGGTATCCAGGCAGAGCCGTTATAGATGCTTATGGTCAGGTGCGTCGAGTCAAACCACGCCTGCCCTTCGTCCGGAGAGGACGGCGCGGAAGTCCCGCTGAAGTTCGCCTTCAGGAGATTGAGCTTGCCGTTGGCCCCCGTGTAGATGTCGGTCATGTTGCTTTCGTGCTTCAAAAGTAGCTGCCCCGCCGTATCTCCGCCCCCTTGAGGATTCGGGTTCGCCCACAGCGCCCACGCTGTACTGTTAAACAAAGCCAAGATTGCAATCACGGCAAAAAATCTTTTCATTATGACCTCCCTGCGGCAACCACCTTGCCCCTCAACTGGGACAGGGCGGCGAGCCCGCTTGTTATCGCTATCTGAAAACTTACGAAATCCCCCGGCAGCTTATTGTTCAGGTTCACGGTCGCGTAGACGTTTTTCTGCAAGCTCTCCGTCCAGTCCGCAGGCGTGACCGCATTTACCTGAGCCCACGTCCACCACGTCTGATTGAAATCGGAGACCTGTGAAAACACTCCGTTTGCGTTCGTCAATTGCGAGCCTTTTTGTTTCGGCGTTATGGTCATGGAGCCATTCATCAGCCCCAGGTAATCGATCTCCACAAAGTCAACCACATCCCGGAAAAGGGAATCGAGTTTGAAATACTTGGTTTCGACCGTCTTCTGATAGGCAACGCCGTTATCCTGGTCCACCGTCTTGCTGTACTGGTACACGTAGCCGTCCGTGGCCCCAAAAAGCATGAGGCCATCCACATACTCTCCGCACTGGATATTGAGCGGCGAGCTCCAGTATGTCCATTTCCGGGTAAGAAAACTGAGACAATAAAAAGTGCTTGCGTTCTCGGAGGGCTTCACCATGAACATCTGATAAACGGGGTCGAATATCGTGAACCCGTCTATCGTTATGAATTGCTGAATCTCCCCCGCTATCTTTATGCCGTTTACCGGGTCGTTCGGCATCCCCGGCGCCGTGATGATGATAGGCACATCGGCGAGATTTTCGACCGCGATTATGGTCTTGGGGCCTTCCAGGTCTACAAAAAACAGGCCCTCATTCAGTTCCTTGACGAAATGAGGATTGAGCGCGGTGTGTTGCGTTGTCATTTCATAACAGGTCCAGCTACTTGATATCGGCTGGATATTGGCTATGTACAGTCTTTTCCCCCGCCCCGTGGTCGCCCTCTTGAAAACGAAGGTGTAGCCGCGGTAAGAGCCTATCCCGCTTATGCTCATGCCATCGCCGTAACCCGCCGTGAAGTATTTGGCCTGGTCTTCTACACCGGCATCGAACGTCCAATTTGTGCCGTCATCCGAGCCCGACAGGTCGACCCGGTCAGCCCCGTTTCCGATTGCCACTATCCGGGCCTCGCTTTTCTTCGAGAAATCGGAAATGTAATTTTCGTTTGGGCTCGTCGTATTCGTAAGGCCATTGGGGGGTCCGTTCCAGGTCTGAAGAACCCCTCCCGATGCAATGACAAGGAGACTATTCATCTGGCTGTATGTGGGCCTCTGTGAGCCCGTGAGCGCCCCTATGAGGACAGGGTGTTGTGTTGCGTCCAGATAATAGAGCTTCTGATCGGAAGAGGCCACGACGATATAGACGTTTCCGCCTGAGATATATTCTCCCATGGAAACGGCATAAGCCCCGTTCGGGAGGGCCGCCGCGCTATACCTCACCAGTCCCGGCCGCGTCGTCAGGAACCCGGTCAAGGGGTCGTAATAAAAATTCGTGGCGTCAACAAGCTCATCGTTCCCGATGGAAGACGGCGGGAGGCTTTTGTTCAAACCTCCAAGGAAACTTGTGAGTATGCCTTCCTTTTCGAGCTTCGATTTGGAGCTTAATTGCGCCATCTAAAAATATCCCTCATCAAATGCGGCCACAATAGGATTCGTATCCACGAGCCCCATGTTTTTCATCTGAGGCATGACGATTGACATTTTCTGATCCTCATCCATGGTCGCGTATTCGTCCATCTGAAACGCGACTTTCGTAGTCCAGACCTTGAGCACGGTCCGGCAGAAATCGGGCAGAGGCACATTGTCGGTGATCGCAGCGATGGTCGTCGCCTTCGGCATGTACCGGCCCTTGTAAGCATAAGCCTGGTCCGGGTTCATGTCGAAATAAATCACTGTGTTTTCCTCAAACCCCTCCATCCAATAGCCACGCGGAGGGCCGCTCGCTATCGAGGGCGCGACGGACTCCCGGCGCACGGGGACGAGGTCGTTAAGGTAAATGTCCTGAAGCGCAACCAGGTACGAGAAATCGGCCGGCACAGTGTAGGGTCCGTTCGCGCCCGCCACGGTCAGATTCACCGTCATGGGCTTTGACCAGAAATCGGGGTTTTCCCGTTCCAGGAGCCGCCTGATTATATCTATGCCCTCCTGTATAACGGTAATCATCGTGGCATCGGTCCAGTTGACGGCTCCGGGGTCCCGCATGAGCGCGCGCGCGTCATTTGCAACCTGCTGGCCGGTAAAACTCATACCGCCCTCCACAGGTCACAAATCCTCTGGAGCCAGCCGTGCAGAGACACAAGGGCTTTCGGGTTTTCCTTCACCCGGTCCAGGTAATAGGCTGCGCGGGCCAAAAGGAAACTCCGGAAATCCCTTGTCGTCCTCAAGGTCTCTAAGGCGAAACCAATCCCCGGATTCACTGCGGAGTCGAAGACCACCATATCAAGCGGCCATGGAAGGGAGTCACAGCCCGCCTTTATCCAGTATTCGCTTAAATAGATGGTCTTCGCGCCCTCTTCCGTCAGGTTCTTGATGTCCACATCCGGGTGATATCTCTTGGAAATTCCCCACTTGGTTTCGCCCCCAGGGTCCAGGGCGTTGTTGGTATAGCCTCCGTTCGGGTTTCCGCCCGTTTCCTTGAGGATGGTGAACGCTACCGCCTTTTCGAAGTTTTCTCTCATAATTTTTCCAGCACCTTATCCAGTTTGTCTTCTATCCGCTCAAGCCGCGTTTCATGCGCCTGCTTGCAGACCGCGCAGGTATCTTTCCAGATCACTCCAGATTCGAGCTTGTCAAGTCGTTTCCCGAAGCCGAATGCGGACACAAGGGCGACGATAAAGCCCGCGATTACGCCGCCCCCGGCCCCGTATCCTGCGCTCTGGGCATCCATTACCGGCCCCGCCCCATATAGGTTGAAGGCCGGTCCTGGGTGCGTTTCCGCTTCCTTTCGGGCAATCCCTTCTCTTTGGTGGCCGCGAAATCGTGCATCTGCCGTTTGCTCATGTCCTTCGGGCAGTTCTTGCCGCCCTCATGCTCGCACATCCCGAAGAAACGCCGCTGGGCCTTCGAGACGGCTGGCATTATCGCCCCCTCCCGGCATACGTGGAAGGCCGGTCTTCCATCCGTTTCTTGTGCTTATGGCCCGGCTTGAAGTCGCCCGCCTTGGCCTCCTCCGCAAACTGGCGCTTGTGGCCGGTGCATGTCTTCTTCGTCATGGGCGTACAGTCGCCCTTGTGCGCCGGATTTACAGCATCCTGCAACCAATGAGATTTTCCCGCCATCATGCCTCCCTTTTCTCGGCGTAGGACTCGCCCACCTGAACAAAAGGATAGGACGGGACCGCTACCTTAACGAGTTTGTTTACCTGGACGATTCCATCCATCTCCAGTGCATCCTCCGGTTTCTGGTATTCCGTGACCTGCGCGTTACGCAGAACCTCCATGGCGTGCTCCGGCAGATTGTGGATTACCTTCTGCCCGCGCCTGATGACGCCGCGATACTCAAAACCGGCCTCGTTTATGATGGTGATAGGCACGGTCTTGGGTGAGTTTTTGTCCTGACCAGGAGGGACCATCACGCTGTAAAACTTCATCGGCCCTTTTGGTCCCGCTTCGGCTTTGTCCTCGAAGCCCCCGGACAAAACAAGTTCGCCAAGCCGCTCCTTGGCCGCCTTCATCACTCCGGCCCGCGTCTCGCCCTCAAGGAAAGCCTTGACCTCGGCGGCGCTCCCCATCTCCATAATCTGCATTGCCGCGTCTTGTACATTCGGTGAATCAACTGATTTCATCTTCAAGCCCCCTTGGTTTTAAGGCGGGGACCGAAGTCCCCTGCCCGTTTACTGATACGCCTCGTAGCTCAAGGTATCGGCTGTCTTATTCACCTGGTTCGTATAGTTAAGGCTGCCGGTCCCTTGGCCAATGGTGAACCCTGCGGCATGGGTGGAATCTCCCGGATAGGTCGTTATCCCATTGACTGCGATCATTTTTGGTCCGCTCGTTCCGTTAATGTAAGCGCCATGTCCTGCCCCCATCCCTTTATCCCACCACATCACCCGCGCTGTCCCGTTGGTTATATTCGTCACCTTTACGGCATCAGGGACAAAGCCCGTGCTTACGTTGATGCTGGTCGTTCCAGTGCCAGTTACGGTCCCCGTTATCATCTGTCCGGCGAAGGCGGCGAAAGCGAAACAGCCGACCGCCAGTATTGCGAGAACCAAAAAGTATCTTTTCATCTGCCCTCCTGTTTTTAAGGGGAGGCGGTTAAACCTCCCCGTTTTTAGTCTTACGCGCTGGCCGTGCTTTCAAGCCTGCCCATCCAGTTCTCGTTAAGACGTATGCAGACGTCATACGCCTTCCAGGCGACCGTCGCCCTCTGGTTGAGAGGATCGGCGCTCCCCGCAGAACCCGGCATCTTCACGATGCCTTCCACGTTGCCGCCCTTGGCCGCGCTCTTTCCGTTTTTCCCGCCGAGTTGTACGAGACCATAGGACTCCTTGGCGAAGATGAGGGAATAGAACGCGTCATTGACATTCGCAGTCTGACTCATCCCAGCAGTCGGACCGCCGCCGAGTCCCGCTCCGTAAGTCATGTCGGGGTTCATTATCCAGCGGACTTCGCCCAGCTCCCCGAACTCGCCCGGGAAGAAGTCGTGGGTCGTGTACTTCTCCATCGGGATGAAACCGCCGCTCTCGCCGATGGTGTACTTCATGTCGTATTTGACCTTCGAGTGGCAAACGCCGACATAGGACTGCGGTATCGGCACGGTGTTATATCCCTGGGACGCCTTGAGGATGTGCGTCAGCCTTACGCCCAGGTTCGCCTCGATGGTCCTCACCATCTTCGCTATCAGGGAAAGGCTTATGGCCGCCACAAGCTGATTTCTGGCGGTCGCCGTCCCGGAGTATCCAACGGTCGTGCCACCGATAAGAACGCCTTCCCTGATGGAGTTCAGGGCGCGGATGCCGGATATGGACATGCGCTCGCCCTCGATCTGGATAAGCGGGTCTTCCGCCGTGTCGATGGAAACGTCCGTGAGTATGATATAGTCTCCATGCTGCACAACGGTCGCGGTCAGGTCCGTATACGTCGCCGTGCTTGCGGCCGGCGTGACGCCTTCTACGAGCGGGGCCTGGTTCGGCGTGATGTGCTCGTAGCGCCGGAACTGCGCCGTCTTCGTGTTCTTGAGCGGGATATTGTCCTTACGCGGGAGTGGGGGCACACCTATCGCGCCGTAATAATCGCGGTATTCGCCCACGCTCAAAAGCTCTTTTGTAATGTAGGCGGATGCTCTCGCCTCCACAACTGTTAAATTATCAGCCATTTAAAACCTCCTTTGTCCCGGTTTACCGGAACGCCTTGCTTTTATACTTTTTCCAATCGTCGGGAGACATGCTTAAGATGTCATCCTCTGTGGGAGCCCCACTGCCAGATCCTGGATTACCGCCTTTCGATGCCCCGTGCCCCGCAAGGGCCTCTTCCGCCTCTTTCTTTTTCTGAGCATCGGAGGCCGCTTCAAGCCGCGCCTTGTTGGCCAGCTTGTATTCCCCTATCACCTCGATATGGTGTCGAGGATCGGGACTCGTGATGTCGGGTACGAGCTTGCCGTTCCACGCCACGAAGCGCGGACCGCGCCCCTTGTACCACTCGGCGAACTCCGGCGAGGCGTAGATTTCGTTGCAATCGGCATGTGCCTTCTTGACCTCTTGCTCGACAAGCACCGCATGTTCCCGCGCCTTGGTTTCAAGTTGCGTCCGCTCCTCGGGGCTCATCTCCGCAGGGGCTGCCGGTTTCTCTTCCTTCGGCGGCGCATATGACCGGATGACGTTGCCCAGAAGCATCTTCATCGCCGGGACGAAGTGCGGGTCCGTGAAATAGGCGCGCTGCTCCTCGGGAAGTTTCTCCAGGTCGATGCCCGAAAAGGCGGCTTCGAGAGGGTCAATAACCGGCTTCATGCCGTCCACATCGGTTTTTACCCCGTCGAGGGCCGCTTTAAGCCTGCGGTTCTCCTCGGCCAAGGGGTTGATGCGGGACTGGATAAGGGGTTCGTACTCTTTTTTGACCTGCTCCCTTATCTCTTTGGCAAAAGCCTCCCTGTCGAACGGATCGGTCTTTGGCGGTTCCTCTTTTGCAGGCGACTCGGCTGGCCCTTCGAGGGCAGCTTCAAACTCCTGCTCATAGCTGGTATCCTCGGTCTTTGTCTCGTCTCCCATTTCCCTATCTCCTTTTTTGGGGCCGGTCTATGCCGGGGCTCCCGAATCTATCCAGAGGCCGACCGATGGCCGGATGTCTCTTTCCCTGTCAAATACGTCTCGCAAAACCTGATAAGCCGCTTGATATACTTCCGCTCTCCGACCGCTTCCCGGAGGGCGTTGTTGCCGGAGGCGCTGTCAATCATAAACTCCGCCCGCTGGAGGTCGTCATACAGAAATTCCAGAAACGCATCCGCCCCATCCGTCCTGGCAATCTTCGCAAGCCGCGCCAGGCGATCCTTGACTTTAGCGTCTTCCAGTTCGCGGGCTTCCTGTTCGTCCATCAGATTCCCCCCTTGAGCGCCATATCTCCCAAAACCCTGCCCGCAAACGGTAGATATTTCTTACGCTGAGAGGGCGTCATTTTCTTGGCTTCGAAACCCAAAATCCCTTTAACTAGGCCACGGTTCCACGCGGCTATTTGCGCGGCGTTACTCAATCCAAGAGCTTCATAACGGGCTTTCTGCGCCTCATCGATCCAAACTATAACTTTTTTGCCGCCATCCATGACAGCGAACCGTTCTCCATTCAGCATCCGCTCAACGTAGTCCTCACGTATCATAAGCCCCGGCACGCCACCTACATAAATCGCAAGTTCTTTCATATCCCCACCCCATGCGGTTTCGGTTTTTCCATGTGCCCATGCGGCACGAAAGGTTTTGTGTGTACTGTCGTTTCCATACCCGGACCACCAGGCCCCCCAGGACCGGGCTGACCGGGCACTCCCGGCTGACCATCGCCTGGCTGAGAAACCCTCTGAAGGGTTGCCAACTGCTGCATCTTCTGCGCCTGCTCTATTTGCTCCGGCGTGGGCAGTATCGAGTCCACGTCCTTTATCCCCATGGACTCCCCGAGCATCCTTAGAAGTTTGAGCGGGACCGGGTTCATGAGGACAGCCGGATTGGTGGTAAGGGTCAGAAATTGCATAAGCTGCTGATTCATCACCTCTTTTTGCATGAGGTTTGCAAGTCCCGCCGCCCGGATATTGAAATCACCCTTGATACGCGGGTCCGGGTTATGTTCCATGTTCCAGTCGTAAAACGCCTGGCCTATGTGCTGGAGCATGTCGTTGAGATTTTCGAGCGCGGCGCGCATCTGAACGGTGTACATGTTCATGAGCATGGACATACCGGCCGCCGTCTTATTCATATTTTTCGTGGCATGTCCGGTCGTATAGGCGGGCACACTGATCTCATCCAGGAACCGTTCCATCATCTCAATAAGCGGAATAACACCGGCTGAGACGTCAGGCAGCGCAAACGAGCCGAAAACATCGGAGGGTTTGCCGTCCAGTACCCAGACTTTGCCTACCGAGTAATCAACTACCGTAGTGCCCTGCGGGAGCCCGGCGCGGTTGATAACCGTTTGGGGCAGAGACATCTTCTTGGCGTCGAGGAACAGGCGGACACCTCCATTCACGATATCGCACATTTCCCCGATGTTCTCGCCGACACCCACGCCTAAAAGTTCATGTGGGATTTTCTCGTATGCGGCCATGTAGAAGGGGCGCTTCGCAAGCGGATTTGGAACCATCTTTACGACCTTCGGGTTTGCGTCCCCGGACCCGTTTATTATCCAGGCCAACACCTCAATCCAGCCCGTTACATCCTTGAACTGCTTCAGCCCCGATTTCGAGAGTTTCTTGGCATTGAGCTTGCCCGCATAGAAAATCAGGTCGTAACCCTCTTTCGTACCAGAAAGTCCCCGCGCGCTTCTTTTGGCCTGCGTCCCATCGGCGTTGCTTTGCTTATAATCCCCGTCTTTGAGGATGTCCGCTATGACCTGTCCGTCGAATCCCGGCCGCCGCGCCAATTCCACCAGCTCATATTCCCCGATGAATGGCCGGTGAAAAATCCCTTCGCATGTCTGAATATCCGTGGCGAACGGGTCCGGTATCATCTCAAACAGGTTCCGGTTATAGATATAGGGTTGCGCCTTGGCCTCTATCTGCGGCTCCCAGACATCGCCCTGTTGCGGGCTTATGAGTTTCCGCATCATGGATTTCATGGCGTTTCTGACCCATGTCCGGTTCACCTGGCGGGAAACCACCGGCGCTTGAACAAACGTGGTGCCATAGAGGACTTGTTCGAGTACCCCGCATTTCAGGACCTCATCAATCAGCGAGGTTTCGAGCTGGGAATTTATGGTTTCGCTCATGTGATTGGCGGCTATTTTCTCCGCCTCACCCGTGCCGGCCTTTGGCCCAACCTCGATCTTATTTTTGTTTTGCAGGGCCGATTGAATCATTTGGCTGTACGCACCCAGGACCTTCACTTTCGGCAGTTTCACAAACGCTGTGCTGCGCCAGTTGTTCCGGTTCCAGCCGCCTTCCTCGAACGGCGTGCTGTATGTGTTGCCGCCGCCGCTTTCAATCGGGGCCATGGCGGATAATTGTTCGGGGCGATACCGGCCAATGTAGCGATAGTAATTCTTCACCCATGTATCGGTATAGGGCTTACGCTTCTTGAGCCAGCTATCGGCCCGCTCGGCCAATTCCTTGCCGATATCTTCGAGGGAATTCTTAAACTCTTCCTTGCTCATTTTTCCCCTTGTCGGTCTTCTTTAATTCCCGCTCGGTTTTCTTTCGCCACTTCCGGCGCTGTCTCCATCCCTGCCGTTTCACGCGTATCCCCCCCGGACAGTGACGGGCTGCTGCTCATGCCCACGCTTGCCCAATATTACTGGCAGTCCTTGGCTTATTGCGTCCGCCGGGTGACTATGGATGTTTTTGACCGGCGCATCCTTGACGGCTCGTCCATCCGTGGTCTTCTGGTATTTCCATCCCCCGCGCAGGGCCTCATGTAATACCCGCTCAGACCGGGACAGGTAGAGCAACGGGAATGAAGTCAGAACGTCCTTAATTGCCTGACGCCGGATTTCCCAGTCGCTCGCGCCAGGAATATACCGTGTCCCAAGTTCAGCCTCAATGACTTTTGCCGGGCTCTTGTCGGTGTCGCTTTGGTCGCGTGTGACGGCGGCAGGGTCGCCGGTATCGATCCAGTCCTTGACTTTACCATACCGCTCGGCCAGTAACGGCTTGACCACGCCGCATACCAACTGCCGCATGCCCATATTGGCGCCGACCAGCGTATCGAGGACGATTAGACGGCCCGAAACCGGATGTATCTGGGCTAGGATGCACGTAGGATTGTGACCGGCATCCCAAAAACGTATACCGCGGGCGCCGGGCACGGGATTGAGAATATCTTTGGCGCGGTGAATATCCTCGTTATACTCAGGTGTTACCGGCTCGCCATCGGCAATATACCCGTTTTTGCCCTCAACGAAAACCCTGATGAAATTACGGTCCTTGCCCTTTGACAGATTGGTGTAATAGTCGGAACCGCCGCGCCAGTACGGCTTGTTTTCCGCGTCCGGCGCCAGACCGGACGGTTGCCGGTATAGCTCTACGTTATCGGGCCTATCCGACCCCTCCAGTAATCGCTCCCACGGGCTGCCATCGTCGTAGGGATTGGAGTCCATGACTATCCCGCCCCACGCACACCCGCCATCTTTGGCCGATGGAAATGCTTTGACGCGGCCCTGTAGGGCATCGTAAATCGCAATAGGTATCTCGCGGAATTCATTTAGCCAGGCGGCAGTCAACTCCAGCGATAGCAAATTCTTGACGTGCTCCTCGCGGTCCAGGGCACGGAACATCAACTCGATCTCCATCTCACCGACACGTAGGTAATAATTCCAGGGGCCAACCTCGCCTCCCTTGAGCGTCCCGAAATCGGCAGGCGGCAGCCAATCACGCACGGTTTTGAGCGTGGTATCCCGCAGTTGCACATAGGTATTGCGGATAATGCCGATCCTCATACGGGTCATGCCGGCCTCAGCCCCGGACCGGATGGGCGCAAACAGGCAGGCGGAGGATTTGCCGCTACCAAACGGGCCGACGACAGCCCGAATAAATGCCGGTGACCGCATGAAACGCCTCAGTGTCGGCGCGTGAGCCGTGGAAAAACGTATCTCGCGGGTTTGCTCAGTCGATGACAAGGGTTACCTTGCCTGTATGGGTGATGTCAACTTTATCGGAGGGATATCGCCCCTTGAGTTTTAGGGCGATGTCGGAAGCTTTTAGCCGGTTTCCCCAATCCGGGACCTCGACAAAATCAGTCGATTTACCATCCGCCTCGCCGATCGCGGAGATACATTTTTGCGCGACGAGTCCACCGGCCAGCGTGGAAACAATCGCCTCATCGGTGAGACCGAGGCGCTCACAGACGGCTTGGATCGTCTCGCTAACCTGCGCTAACTTTGCGGATTGTTTAATGCGCGCGGTCGTCTCTTTATATCCAGCCTGTCGCATTGCCTCCGTTGCAGACAGGCCGGAAACGATCCCTTTTACGAATTTGCGCTCTCTGATATTGAGTTTTTGACGGGGTTTCGGCGTCCGCCGGGTAGGTTTTTTATCATCATGCCGGTTAGCCATGCCGCTATAATGGGGCAAAACGCCTCAGGATGTCAAGAGGGGGTGGGGAAAAATTACACAGTGGGGCAAAGAGCCTCAGGGCTGGTTATCGCGGGGCCGCTTTGTTTGCGGGTACTGGTAGCTGCCTGGCATGAGGTCATCCGATTACGGATTCCCCATGTCGGCACGGATGCCTATGCGGGGCAGTGGATAAAGGCAATGGGGTTACAGGCACCTAGAGGACGTTTTGCGCGGGCGTTGTCACAACCACAGTACAACTCACATAATTATTTGTCAAGTGCGCCAAAATGGCGTACCATGGAATCAATAAAATCAACAGGTTACGAGATACCGCGCCATTTTGGCGTACCCTGTCCCTGTTTCAGGCGGGGCATAATTCCCCACAAGAAAACTTATAGCCTCATTAATATTTTTATGCTTGACAATCTTTATCAGTAGTGATAATCTAATAATCATGAGCACGGAGCAAAATAAAAAAAAACACGGAGGGAATGAAATGAAAATTACGAAAATTGATTTAACAGAGACGATTCACACGATGGGTGAAACAACAGAGGATGAGGCAGAATTTTTTGTTGATTATCTCCGTAATGAGCTGGCCGATGAATACCCGGAGGCTGAAATTAACGTCACTCTCAACAATCGCCAGTCCAGCACAGTCATTAACGTGGAAACTGAGGATGGATGGGACGAAACAGACGCGAGAGACGAGGTCCACGAATTTATCAACACCGCCTGGGACAAATGCCCATGGGAAAACTACGAGGAGGGAAAAATAGCATGAACTGGTTTTACCATAACCTGTTTTTGGGATTGCACGTAAACGGGCTGATCCTGATAGCTCTAATAGGCGCCCTAGCCACAGTAATAATTATGGCGTTGAGGTGCAAATAATGCCCGCAAAAACAGTTACAACGCTGATATACATCTGCTCCCGTTGCGCCCATGAGTGGACGGCGCGCACGGCTGGCAAACCGATTTATTGCCCTCATTGCCACTCGAAAAAGTGGGATGAGCCCAAGAAAACTAAGATCGAGGGCCAGAAATGACACTGTTAATCGCCTTCATACCCGTTTTAATCGTCCTCGCCCTCATAGGCATCGAAATATACAACTGGCATGGGCGCCGCGCCGCCAGAAAACGTCAGATTATGGTCTGGATGGAAAGGGGAAAAAATGGAAACCGATAACCCTAAAACCTGCTGGACCTGCGGAAACTATCTCAGGACGATAACGATCTGCTTCGAGCTGGAGCAAATGAGATTTCCGGGCGATACCTGCGATTGCTGGAAGAAGATAACCTGCCCCGGAGAAAATACGCTATAATAAATCCGCCTCTCCCCCACTTGTTAGGCCCCGATCGAAAGCCGGGGCCTTTTTTTACACTTCCTTGATTTCCCATCCCCCGCCATCCTTTTTTGTCCTTGCCTTTATGATGAAAAACCGAATCGGGAACATATCGGCGGCAATTTTGGTTTTAACCTTTGCGTCATCCGTAAAAAAACCTTTCACCTCATGCGCTTCCAGCTCCCCATTTGCCAACATTACGAAAAAATCAGGGGTATACCTGGTATCGGGGGCCAGCTTGAGTGTTATCCCCTCGAAACGGTACCAAGCGATTTCACCGGCCTGTTTCCGGGGTTCCAATATTTCAGCCTGATAGCGGGCCTCGGTTTTGTTCATTTCCCCGCTCTTAAGCCGCCCTACGGCCTGAAAACGCTTTACCCCGCCTCTTTGTACCTCTTTACCCGTTTTAGGCCCGGAAACGGCCTCTGGTGAAGCGGAGGGGCCATATTGTGCATGGCATGCCCGGCAATAAATCGCCTGACCGTGGTGATTACAGTTTTCGGGCGACCCAGGAGGGCAGATCACCTTTTCATCCTCCTTTTCTCCGCTCTCCTGTATTTCCACTCCCAAAATGCGTCAAAAGCCATCGGCATCACAAGACCGCCCGTGAACATGCCGACCAGAAAAACCCCCGCAACAAGCTCTACGCTCATTTTAGGCCTCCTTCGGGTCTAACCCGCCTCTTTGTACCTCTTTGGCCGGAAAGTGGCTTAAATGTTCACGGACACAGCCAGAATGGGCAATTTGAGGGCGTTCACTACCAACCCATTTGCCGTCCTGGCAGACCATGCCCTTTTTAAGCATTTCTTCGGGGCTCAGGCAGCGCCGCTCTTTTAACCCCTTATCCACGCCGAACCGATGCTTATCAAAAGCCGAAACGCTTTTAAAATGCTCATGACAACCGCTACAATGTGCCTCAGCTTTCCCATTCCACGTTTTACCGCAGTTGCATTTAGCCATTTTGTTTTCCCTTCCTTTCCAAATCCTCTTCGATTTTTACAAGCCTTTCATTCGCCGCGGGACATGCTATCAGGCAAAACCAGCGTTTAGGGCAGATGGCGCA
>JAEHJW020002473.1_pt1 | contig 52228 bp, 81 predicted proteins | sample 9271431 | NCBI WGS metagenome assembly JAEHJW02
CCACCCGATAGGCAATATCCCGTACGCACAGTCCCTCGATCTTCCGGCTCGACCGCTCTCCCTGGCAGTAAGCGTAAAGAAGAAGCGCCGCCATGATCCGGGGATCAAGACCCGGACATCCCCGGGAATCCTTCTCCGGAGAACGATCGAAGGCCGACAGATCCAAGGCCTCCACCGTCTCGATCAAGAAATAGACGATGTCATCCTCCGGCAACCAATCCATCAGGTTCGGCGGAAGAAGAAAGCTTTGGGACCGATGCTTCGTTTTGTAAAAATGAGCCACGGAATCCATCCTGGGGAAAGGGTATAGGATAAGTATCCTCCAGGAAATATTATATAGCATTTATCTTTTTGTTTCAATATCTTAAGAGATTCATGCTTTGGAGATTATTTTTGCAACAGGCTCAATTGAAAAAATGAGAGAGAGAGGATCCAGGGGGCCCCGTTCTATGGATGGGAAGGAGGAATGAAAAGAAGGGGACCACAGGTTCAGGCCAAAACTTTCCATCTCCTCCGGAAAGAGAGCCTCACACTGACCTGTGGAATGGCCCGATAGAAGTTAGACTGAAACAGAGCAGGAATGGTCAATCTGTAGAGGTATTTTGAGCGCCATGAACGGGTCAATCATGCTCCCCACAAGAGGAAGGTATCAAAGGATGGAAGGACTATCCTTAGGAGGGTGGTCAGATCTCCGAAGATCCGGCTTGGGCTTCCGGACTCTCACCAGGTCCCGCTTGGGACGCGCCTTCCGCTTCTCAAGCTCGATGAGCAATTGTTTCTTTTTCCGGGGAGGTTTCGGGGGAAGAGTTTTCAATTGCACACCGTCATAGGGCCGTTCTGCTGACAGACCACGGGAGGGGAGCCATCGTTGGGGGTGGTGATACTGGTTCCAGGTCCGACCTGCTGAACTGTGCCTCCCTGAGTGGGATTCATGGAGTTCTGGTAAAGCTCGGTATTCGGTCCCACCTGTTGCATCCACATAGACTGCGGAGGATTCGGGGCCGGTTGGGAATATCCTCCGAATCCGGATGGAGGAGCGGGGGGAGCACAGCACGCCTCCCATGCGTGAGCAGGCCAAAAAATCCCGAGTGCCAACACGATGAACACCGACAAACCCAGCGTTTCCGTAATGGAGACAATTCTGGGAACAAGTTTCGTTGCCCTCCTGCTCCTCCGTTTATGGACTTCTTTACCGCATATCAGGCCGGTCAACCCAGAAATGACTACAGCCGCTCCAAGCGCCCAATCCGGAACCCGGAGGCTTCCTTTCTCCTCGATAAAAAACCATCCGAGAAGACCAATGAGCCCCATCATAATCCAACCGTCCATATTGCTTGCTTTCCAATGATCGCTATAGAGGGTATTCGTTTTTCGCGCCATTCGGATGATCTTGTTCATGTCCCCATTCCTCCTTCCGCGTCAAGTATACCATCGGGCTTTTTTATGGCGGAAAACTCCCAAGGCTGGAAACCTCATGGTCCGGTATCGTCAGGCCGCAACCTTCCACACGCTCCGGAATGCCTCCAGAAGTTGGGTTCCAATTTTCTCGTTCGGCTCCATGTGGGGATGCAGTTTCAGAATGATCTCGAACGCATCCGGGAGGGGGCATTTCGCTGCCTCAAGCACCTTCTCCGGCTCCAAGCCATGATCTTTACAGACCGTTCGGAAGGCGTTCCACGTGGTCAGGATCAGGCTTGCGGCTATGTTTCTTCCTTCTATCGCCTTCTCCCAGGGAAGACCTCCGTCCTTATCAAGAGCATTCGTGATAAGCAGATACGTAATGATGTAGTCCTGGATTTCAATGACCGTCACGTGCACCACATCGAACATCGCCTCCAGTCCCCGGACAACATCCATATCCTTGGCCTTGTAGTGGTACTGCGGACATGTGCGCCCAAGGGATTCCAGTTCCGTTTCATCTCCTTTCCCGAATGCCTCCACGATCAGGGCAATGCGTTCCGTGGGGGTCAAGGTGTCATAGTGCCTTCTCAGCTTGTCGGTTGTCGTCATGACAATTTCCTCCGTTCCTTCATGATGGTTTCCAGTAGCTCCACGCGCCGGGCCAAATCACCCGCTTCAATCACCTTGGCAATCGCCGTCAGGATGTAGACCAGCCGGGTTGCGTCCTGCACGGGGATCTTTCCAGCCTTGGCCTGTCGATAGACCGAAGCCATTTCCCGCCTCACGGCCTCCAGGGAATAGAGACTCACCCAGGGGGAGGGAGTTCCGGATTCCTCTGCGTCCAGAAGTATTTCCACGTCATTTTTTTGCGATGGGCTCATGCCCATACCCGCTTTCCACTGTTAAGATGATCGGTCAATATCGCCTCGATCAGCCGATGGACGGAAACCTTCTGATACCGGGCTTCTTCATGAAGCCGGTCAAACACATCCTCTTCCAAGACGATTCCCTCTCCCATATCGTGACTGTCACTTTTCATCCAACTGTTTCTCCGTCCGATCTCCTGCCAGGCGACCTCATGCCCTTCCGAGACAAGCTGAAGCAGGATCCGGAGCGGGGCGTCCTCGGGATGGACAACCCCCTCGTTTAGCCGTCGCCTGTCCCGGAGCCGCTGTGCCTGCTTGCGTTCGCTTGTCGTCAACGGCCTGTCCCCTTTCGGTCTTCGTCCCATCACTCTACTCCCCTCCTTTATTGTGACAGTCACAGTATATCATATCGTGACCGTCACGCAAGGATCAGAAGGGAGCCCCGACGCCTTCATACGCTCGGGAGGAGGGGTCCGCCCCCCCCGTTCTTTCTTGTCTCTGCCAAGGCCAGGTCAAGGGCCTTCTGAACCCCTTCCGCGAGGTCGGGAAGTTCTTTGACCTAAATCGTGAATCCCTGCCCCTTCACCGGCCAAAACGAGCCGTCCTCCCCCTTGCTCCACAGCTGAAGTCGGAGGTAGGGGCGATCCTCGTAGGTGTTCCAAGTGAAGCGTAGTTCCCCTTCCGGCCGGGGAAAGGTTGCGAGCCGGATCCCGCTATCCTCAGGAGGTTTGCCGCCTCCGGACTTGGGGAGGTTGGATCGGAGTTCGTTGGCTTTCTGGGTCAATGCGCTCATGGTATGATTCCTTTCGGATGATTGTTATGCCCGCGTTTATCGTGGGTTCCGGCCTCCGGGTGACTCCGGGGGCCTTTTCATTTCGCTTTTTATAGAGCCGGGAATTTTCATTCATTTCCGGGGCCGATTGAAGTTCCACCGGACGGAATCGTTCAGCAGTTCGGCCAGGACCTCCAACGGAATCACGGCCAGCCATTCCCCCCGGTTCGGCCTCCACGTCACCATCGGGAGAAGTCCGGCCTTCTGTGCGTTCTCCCGTGCCTGAGTCCACCAGGCCCCGAGGGAAGGCCGCTCGGTGCGCTTGCATTCGATGGCGAATCCCCCGGCCTCGATGTCGTGCCCTCCGTCCCTGGCCGCTCCGAGTTTCCGCGATATGTCGATTCCGAGAACACGGGACAGGATCTCCGCCACCTCCCTCTCCCCTCTCTGTCCTTTGTCTCTTTGCATCCGTCCCAATGGTTCCTCCCGTCATTCGTCTTTACGTATCATGATTCGCTACCGTCTCCGGGTGGTCAGGAACATCGTCCAGGCGGCCAACCCCAGGGCGAAAATGGCTTGCTCAATGATCGGCTTCATATTTCCTCCATGCCGTTTCGAGGATCGAGGTAACAGCCTCCCGGACCTGGCAGGCAACCTCCTGAAAATCCCACTCCTCTCCTGGAGGGGGGACGTTGAAAAGCCCGATGTTGACCTGAATGTTGGGCATGCCCCCATTGTTTGCGACTGGAAAGAATCGGACGGTCACGATTTCTTCCGCTCTCTCCATGTCCAGGAAGGCAACCTCAACGTGATCATCTTTTGGTCTGACCTGAAACATCTCCTTGAGATTCACTGCATCCCTCCTTTTCTGAACAAGGCGTAAAATTCCGCTTGGGCTCGGGCGTCTGCCTCTTCCCGGGGAAGTCCCCCGTCATGTTCGATGATCGCGCTTCGCTCCTCCAGGGAGACAAGCCATTCGTTCGGGAGGGTGACGGTCTCTCCGGTGAGGGGGTGCCGAAGAGTGAAGGTGTCATCCCCCCGCTCAAGGACGATCCCCTCCAGCTCTCCGAAGACGGGGGAGTTGAATCGGACTATCTCCCCTGCTCCGCTCTCTTCCACGATCCGAACAAATCCCTTTTCCGACCACAGGAGAAGCTTTTCTGGTTTAGCCTCCACCTGGTCTCCTGGCCGGAATTCTTTCCCGGTGTTTTTCACGCGAATGGGACGAATTGCAATGGCCTCCATTAGTCCACCTCCACAAAAATTTCGTCAGGGGAATTTTTTTCTCCGAGGAGGGAGGTTTTCACCCCTCCACCCCCTCCAAGCCCTCCATTTCCATAACCAGAGCCGTCCTCCGGTGGAGGGGGTTGGGATGGGGTCTGGAGGGGGTCAAAAGAACCCTCACCCAACCCCTCCGGAACCCCTCCGTCAAATCTCCATGTCCCGTCTTGTTCGGGAGGGGATGGAGGGGGTGGAGGGGTCATTTCCTTCTCTCTGGGAAAAATTTCAGACTCCCTCTTTTTTTCGAAAGGGACGAGTTTCCACAAGACGACGCTCTTGTGACCGGTCCCTCCTTTTTCGATCCGATAGCCGCCGATGATCCGGTTGCGCTGATTTCCGAGTCTCTTTCCCAAGGCCGTCTTTCTCGCCTGCTCGTTGCCGGTTCCCAGAGGAAGACCCTCGATCTCATTTGCAACACCGTAAAGATCGACCGCTTTGACGGCTTCACTTCTAAACTTGGCCCACCAGGCAGACACGAAAGCCCTCCACGCCTGTCCCTCGAAGTCGCTCTCCAGAAGAAGGGTTTTCCGATTTTCGAGAAAGCCGGGGATTCCCGCCACTTCCAGGATGCCGCCGATGACATGGGTCCATTTCTCGAACGATCCGAGAGGCGAGGCCGACGGATGGGGTTTCCCCGCCGAAACCCAAGCCCTTATCAGGATCAGAGCCGACTTGACGAGTTCGGACCGATTCTCCCGGACCCATTGGAGAAGGTCAGGATATTTGAACCCGGTCCGGTCCTCCGGACTCTCCGCTTGGGGGTCCATCCGGATTCGCACCGTGCGCCGGGCCAGTTCCGTCGAAAGGGTCACGTTGTTTCCGGTCGTCACCCAGACACACCGGACCGGGACTCGGATCATCTCGGTTGAGCCAAGCCGCCGATCCTCCCAAACCGACGCTGTGAGAGCCGCCGCGAGGGTTCCCGAGTCCAGGGGCCGTCTCACATTGTCGATATTGATGACGGGCCGACCTTCCACAAGTTGAGCCGTCAGTCTTTTCCGCCATTCGTCATCGTCGTTCGCCGCCGTGACGATCCCTTTGTTGCTTCCATACGCCGGAGTGAGGAGAACGTCCCCGAGAAGGGATTTCCCGGTGCCAGGGACCGGAGCGTCAATCAGGTGATTCGGTGTCGGTCCATCAATGGCATGGCGGACGAATCCGAGAAGGAAGAGAGCGACGGCATGAGCACGGTCGGCCTCCCCCTCGAAAGGAAAGTCCGTCAGGGGCTCTTGGATGAAGACCACCGCCGCCCGGATTTCTTTCTTGGTGGGATGCTCCGGGATCGGACCCAGCTGTATCGATGACTGCATGAAAATTCGGCTTGCCGGGTCATAGCCGTCATTCGTGAGAATGAAGCCGCCTTCCGTCAGGACCGGGACCGATGACACCTGTTCGATCTCCGGAAGGGGGGGATCGGGATCCGCGAGCATATCCCGGAGAAAGACTTCCGGAGGAAGGACCGCCTTTTGGTTGCCGTCCGCGCCGGTTTTGACCCACGAAGCCAACCGTCCCAGGGCGTGACGGAGCCGGTCCACGTTTTGGGGTTTCAATACGACTCCGTATTTGTCGGAACAGATCCGGATGACCTCATTCCCGAACCGGAAAAATTCCGGAGTCTTCTCGTTGTGGGTCTGGAGGACTTCCCATGCTTGCCGGGATACCTGCCCAAGAAAGGGAGTAACCTCAACGACGGGACCATCAAATATTTTGGGTCCTGAGGGCTTTGGTTCGTCCATCTCCAGAATGATTTCGGGGTCCATGGAGGACACCCCCTCCGGAACAGGACGATCTCCCCAGGGTGGTGGATTGACGCCGGCCTCGTAAGCCTCTTCTCGCTCAAGCCGGGCCTTTGTTTCTGGCTCTTTCTTGTCGTCGATTAGTTTCTTGACCGCCTTTTGAATGGCTGTGACGCCGACCCCAAGTCCCTTGGCCGCCTCCTTTTTTTGAAGATCGAATTGAATTGGATCGTTAGCGATATCGGCCAGCCTGGAAACGATCACGCCAATCAGGGCCGTCTTGAGCCGTGGTTTAATGTCCGAAATTGTGGTATTCTTCCCTTGCATCGTTTCTCCTTCCGTGCCTATCAGCCTGCCAGCCGATGGGCATTTTTTGTAGAATGTCGTTGAAGTCCTTTCCAAGCTCATCCGGAACCAGGATCCTTGCTTCCCTTCCTTCCGACCGAAACCGAATTGCCACCTTTGCCGCCGCACGCTGGCCGATCTTGCTCCGGTCGTTATCTGCGAAGATGACGACTCTTTTTATCTCCTCCGGGAGTTCTGCCCGTTCGATTCCCCCCGCACTCAAAGCCGCCCATGTTGGAGTCCCGGTTAGAAGATAGGCCGAAAGAGCCGTTTCGGTTCCTTCCGCGAGTCCAAGAATCCCATCCCTCGGGGGGAAGAGGCAGACAGCCGAGCCGGTCAGATCATGGACCTTGAATAGTTTTTTTGGAGACTCCACCGGGGCCTTGTGGCCGTCACTGGTGATATAGGTTCGGTGGAGTGAGACCGGCCTTCCCTGGAGGTTCCGGACCACGGCCAGCATCGCGGGAAAGGTTCCGATCTTGACAGGCTTCCCGTTGTCGTCTGCCGTCCAGTAGGGGAGCGCAGGGTGGTAGTGGAGATCATCCGGCCAGGCGTCCAGGACGATCCCCCGCCCGGTAAGGTATCGATGGACCGGATCTCCGGGTTGGATTGGAAGAGCCTCTTCCCACATCCTCTCTGCCTTCTCGATCCGTTTTTCCTTGTCGCCGGGGGAATCCTGGGGAGGAGGAGTATATTTCCGGTCATAATCGGTTTCACCTCCCCAGAGTCCCGCACCTCGGAGACCCCTTATGATCTCTGCCTGGGAGCATCCGGCCCGGCACACCAGCAAGATCCGGCCGCCCTTCTCGGTAATGGACAGGGACCGTCCGCCGTGAACCGGGCACCTACAGCGCCACTCGGTCCCTTCCCGGCGTCCTTCGAGAGCGGAGGCCAGCGCGGGGGCCGTCATGGAACAACCTTTCGGGTGCCGGACTCAATCAACCGACTAATTTCAGAAGCCGGTATTCGGATACTTCGGCCAAGTCGCACACACTCTATTTTTCGTTCATTGATCCAGTGGCGAATAGTCCACGGGCTTAAACCAAGCTTTTCCGCCGTTTCATTGATGCTCTTAAGATCGATGCTCTGAAGATCGCCTCTCATGTTGCCCCCTTTTGGAATTATTGACTTTGTTTGTATGGAGGAATAATATTACAGCTAGTAACGTATATAATTACGTAACGCATAGCAATAAAAAATCACAATAAATAAACAATTTATTAGTTACATAAATAGCTGTTCACGTTACATTAAAAAGCTGTTCATGGAGGATGGAGGATTTAATGGGAGACGATCACTCACAGGCCACATTGGAGGTATGGAATCAAAGCTTCAAGACGGCGCTCGCCGTGAATGAATATTCCGAAGAGCCTTTGCGGTCATGGCTGACCCGAAGCCTGGAAGACCGGAAAAAGGCGATGGTGGATTACCTGCACGGGCAGAAAGACGCCCTCTATCTCTACCATCAAGAATTAAAAAAGGACAAAAGGGATGTTTTGGGAAGGGATGACGTTGAGGCCGATATGGAAAGCCCGGCGGCTTCCTCCCGCTTCATTCCGCCCGAGGTCGGGATAGAAAACCGAATCGCCTATCTCTACCTCTTCAGCCATATCGCCCAATTCACGAGAAAGCCCCTTCCTACCGAAGTTTTTCAGAAGCTTGTGAAAGATCTTTCAGCGGTTAAAACCTGCTCCGGGTGCGGAGTCTTCTTCCTGAGTTTGGATGCCCGGAAAAAGTATTGCTCCAAGGAATGCCAGCGGAACACCACAAGCAAGCCGGATGACAAGAGCCCGTACAGGATGGCCTACCGGACAGTCTTCATGAAATTCAAGCGGCTACTACAAAAAGGAGTTTCCGTACCCAAGGCCGTCGAACTGATCGAGAGAGAAGAACCGTACGCCGGATTGATTCAACAATTCAATATCCCGGTTAAGGAATGGGGCCGGAAAGGAGGACGTTAATGGCACGCGAAGGCGGAAAAGATCGGGGGGTACAGTTCAAGAATGGTTCATGGTGGGCGCGGTACTATGTGGACGGGAAGGAAGTCCGGGAGAAGTGCGACAACAAGACCCAGGCGAAGGCGATCTACGCCAAACGTCTCGTGGAGATTCGGGAAGGCCGGTATTTTCCGAAGGCGAAGATCGTCAAGCCCACCTTCAAGGATCTGACCGGGGACTACCTGGCCTATGCGGACCTGCACCACAAGCGCAAAGGGGATGACCTTCCCCGGGTGGAGACATGGCTCGAAGCATTTGGATCGACCATCGCGGAGGACGTGAAGCTCTCCCAGGTGGAACAGGTTATGGCGCGACTGAAAGATGAGGGGATGGAGGCGGCCACTATTGCCCGGCGTCTCGTGGTACTGAAGGCGATCTACAACAGGGCATTCCGGGAAGACCGGATCGAAAAGAACCCCATCGCCCGTGTGCGTCCTCCGAAATTCGATAACCGAATTGTCCGGTATCTGACCCCGGAGCAGGAAGAGCGGTTATTCCAGGCCCTCCCTCTCCGACTTCATCCCATCGTGACGGTTGCGCTTCATACCGGGTGCCGCCAGGGGGAACTACTGCGCCTGCAATGGGGAGACGTGGATTTCGGATCCGGGACGTTTCTCGTCCGAGAGGCCAAATCCGGGGAATCCCGGCGGGTGATGATGAACAGCCAAGTTCAAACCGTTCTGATCGGTATGCCGGGAAGAAACAATCCAGGCGGACCCGTCTTTACAAACGTGCTCGGGAAACCGATGGACGGAGGGGGTCTCAGGAAGGAATTTATCGAAGCGGTCAAGAGAGCCGGTCTCGATCCATTCCGATTCCACGATCTGCGCCATACGTTCGCCTCCAGACTCGCCATGAACGGGGCCAATGACCGGACGCTCCAGACGCTCCTCGGGCACAAGTCGCAGACGATGATTCTCCGGTATGCCCACCTGGGACCGACTCATCTTTGGAATGCGATTGAGGGATTGACGAAAAACGGGATTGGAACCGGGACCAAGAAAGTGAGCACCACAGAAAAGTGGTGAGCCGCCTGGGCTTCGATCCCAGCACACTCGCCTTAAAAGAACTGTCTTATCTCACACAAAATCAATAATGTCACAAACTTGGACCGGGTGTGCCGCATCTTCTCCGGTTTGTGACGGCTCGTAATTATTCACTTCCCGTTCACGCCTCGTCCCAAATACGTCCCACCCCGCATCAACCCCTTACCCTACTCGCACGCCCTCATCTCCGTCTGCATCGCCCGAAGCTCCCCGGCCATAAGCACCTGGTCGTGATACAGCGCCCCGAGGATCTCCTGGACGCTCGCGTTGTCAGGAAGAGAGGGGACAGCCAGCGGCTGAAGCTTGAGCGGCTTCACACTACACTTCACAGGCACATCGACCCGCCGGTAAACATAAACCGGGGTCGAGCACCCCGAGAGGGCCAGCACCCCGAGAGGGCCAGCGGCCAGAAGGAAGGTGACGATTTTTGCGATCATTCGACCCTCCGGAGCTGGTGAAAGAGTTGCGTTACATCGGCGGTGCAGGATTCCTTTTGCGTAAAATGCAGGGGCTGTCTGCTTTCCACGACCGCTTTAGCGAGGATCCCGCTTGCCACCACGGAGGCCGTCTCCTGCCTCTTCCGGTCGATCCACATCTTCCTGACGGCTCTGTTTTGAGCGGCGATCGCTTCGTTGTTGCGGGCCTGGACAGCCTCGAACATGGCAACCTTCTGGTGACAGTCGGCCAACTCATGTTTCAGGAGCCATATATATCCGCCAACTACAAGAAAGAGGCCCCCAACTAAAAGGGGTTTCCAGTACCGGCTAAGAAGCGGGAGGAGGAGTGGCATTGTCGCCCACCTTTCCCTTCATAAACCGGGCCAGTCCGCCGCCGCCCAGGAGCGAGGCCCCCCCAGTGCCATACTTGACGGGATCAAACTTCTTGTTGTGAACCACGTCATAGATCGCCATGCCTACAAACCCCACGACCATCAGGAGACCCATCACTGCCGCCCACTCGAAGGTGGAGTTATCTTTTTCCGTGAGGATGTCCTTGAGCCACTTCATCAGAAGAGCCCCTTGATCTTGGCGATCGCCGTTTTGTAGTCTTCGACCGCCGCGCTTTCGAGCGTCTGGGATTCCTTGGCAAACCAGTCGTCGATCTTCTTCCCGATGGCAGAGGCGTGGTAGTAAACATCTTCCACCCGGTGGACGATCACCCCCGCCTCGGTTTCCACCCAGTTCTCAGCCTTTTTCGCTTCCCCTTCGGTGTCCTTGATAAGTCCGCTCATGTCGTTCCTCCTGTTGTTTACGCTTCGGGGTTAAACCAGGACCCCGTCTGCATCTGCTCCGCCAGCTCCGTCGCCCGCGTCTTCACCTGAGAAGCCCACAAGCTATCGAGCATCTGCTTGGCCGCCTCGGACCAGTTCGCCTCTCTCACCGCCGCGAGCATCATCCGAAACTCAAGGAGCCTCCCGATCCCCATGTTGAACGTCATGTTCCAGAGGACACAGTACCGGCATACGTCAAGCGACTGCGCCCACGGCAGGGCGGCAATGAGGGAAGTTTGCGCCTCGTTCAAGTCCTGCATGAGAAGCGAGAGCGCCTCGGCCTCCGTGATCGTCTGGCCGGGAGATGCTGGCGTATGGCCCCAACCCACGGTCCAGTTGCCCAGCGTGTCCTGATAGGCCGTCAGCCGGAGTCCTTCCTGCCGCTGGATTTGGGCGATGAGCTGGTCCGGTGCCTTCACTTCGACCTCCCCAGAATCAGACCCACGATAAACCCTCCGGAGATGGCTGCCACGAGGATCGCCAGGATGACCATCACTTCTCCCTCTCCTCGGCGCACTGGACGCAGTACGGAGTGCCTGGCAATGCCTCCCGCCGCTTCTCCGGGATCACCTTCCCGCATGAATAGCACATGAAGGGAGAGATCCCCACAGTGAGCCGGAGATTTCTCAGGCGTTCGGCTTCCTCGCGCTCGAGCCTGTCCTGCGTCATGTCGGCGTTATCCATCAGTGGGTGCCGATGAGTTTCATGAGGGTTGCCCCGATGCCGCCGCCGATCCCCGCCGATCCGATGATGAGGCCTACCAGCAAGTTCTTCTTCTTTTCGAGATCGTCGATTCGCCCTTCGAGGTCCTGAAGAATCTTCGTCTGCGTCTCGATGGCCAACTTGATCCCGTTGACGGATTCGATGAGTCTGCCGAAGTCGATCAGATTGATCTTTCCTTCCTCCACTCCCTATCCCTCCTTTGCGAGCATGAGCCCGGTGCAGTTGTAAACGTCGGCCGGCGTGTTCTGGAAGAACCGCTTGCGGGTGACCATGATGCCGCCCATTGAGAGAGCCTTGCTGACAAAGTGCGAACAATCCATGCTGGATGGCTTCAGGATGTCCTCATGGACCGCCTCATCCACCACGTCCTTCCACCCGTAGGACTCTCCGATCTGGGCCTTGGCCCACGACAGGATCTTGTCCTCGGCTTCGGGCGTGAGCGTCAGCGTCAGAATGGCCTCAAGACTGACCTTGATGTAGTCGAAGGGACGGATCTGGATCCCCCCGGAAAGACGGCTCCCCAGATACCCCTCCGGCAGGACGAACTCCACGTGGGAGTATTTGTCCCACGTCCAGTACCGGATCAGTTCCGATTCGATATTACTCTCGGCGATGCACCGGATCGTGATCATGGGGCTACCAGACGATGGCCTGAACTTCGGCCACCGTTGTGATTGTGCTGGCGGTGACTTGCCCGACAAGTCCCGACAGTTTGCTCATCGCCCCTTCGATCTGCGCCATGCCCGCATCGAAGATCCCTGAAATGTCGGCTACAGTTACAGGCACAGGTTTCCCATTCTGATCGTAGAACGCATATCCGGACGGGAGAGGGTCCCCTTTCACGACATACTTGAGGTAAGCCCCCATGAACTTTGTCCACTGATGAGGCGTCATCAGAAATGTCGCCACAATCCCTCCTGACGTTGTGTAAGTCAGGGGAGTCTGTTCCGCTTTTTGGGCCGATGATTGCAAGATGCCGATCTGCGCGGATTGGGCCTGTTCCAACAGAACGGATGATGGTGCATCTGTGTAACCACCTGAGCCGTTTGGAGCATACTGCGAGAAGTTTTGCGCGACGGACATAGGACAGGGAATAGCTTCCGGAGGAAGGGTCCCGTCCGGGGTATAGCCGTTTCCCATGAAAGCGGTTCCGGCAGGATTAGGAGTCAAAAAGTAAGCGGGGGATCCCATGCAATCTCCTATGTTGTGGGCGTCAGAAGGATGACGAGTTTCATGTTGAATGACGCGACAGCGCCACTCGGGGTGGTTGTAAATAGCGAAAAGGTATAAGCCGTGTTAGCACTTAAAGTAACTTGTGCATATTCCATTACTGGGTAGGTAGTAACATCTCCTGTCCCTTGGTCCGTCCCGTTGACCTGTATACCTGTGTTAAAAGTTACGGCATTCTCGGCAGTAACAAGAAACCCCAGAACTGTAGCTATCATCGGAACAGACGGGGTGAAGGAAGTCGAAACACTATACTGCGTCGATGCCGCCGGACTATTGACGTAATTATTGGCTACAAGAGGGGCGACAATCTGCCCCAGAGCCACCGGATTGTTGTTCGCCGTGGCGTTGGGGATGACGAGAGGGACCGATTCATTCATCAGCCCAAAGAGCTTCTGCGTCAGGAAGGGAGCGCCGGAGTAAACGGAGATGTTGGAGGAGGTGATCGATGTCGCCCCGTAGGAAACGGTGATGACCCACAATCCTATCTGCCCGGAAGGGACCGCAGGAGTCGTCTGGGTGCCTGTCGGCGCGACGGATCCGGCTGTCAGCGTGAGAACGCATTTCCCCTGCCGGACGGTTGGCTGCGCCGTACCAGAATTGTTCGGTCCCTGGAAGGGCTGGTAGGGGTTCGAGGAGTTGTAGTAGTTCAGCACGGTGTTGACGGCGTCATTGTCCTCGTAGTTCGCGGAGATGAGGTAGTTGACCGAATCTCCGGAAGTCGAAGGCGCCGTCAGGGCAAACGTGGTCTCCGAGAGGATCATCCCCTGCTTCATGATCGTGGTATTGGAGGGCGTCACGTTGTGGCCGATGATGTTGGCCGTCGGAGAGAGATCGCCGTAGGTTGCCGTATCCACGGCTTCCAGGAAGAAGATCTGTCCAGGGGACACATTGACGTTCATCGAGGCCGGAGACGTGGGCGTGCAGGCCAAGCCCTCGACCATGGTCTGCGTTCCCAGAATGGCCGAAATTAGTTTTCCGAGCGCGATCATGTCGAGGACGCGCTGGTTCAGGAAGTCGTCGACAATAATCTGCTCCATCGGGTATTCAATAATGCGGTCCAAGAGTCCTCCTAGAGTTGTCTGATCCAGGCCTTGATGCCGATGGCCCGGATGAAGTTGACGACGTTATAGAGATCCTGGAGGGTCAGCAGCGTGGACGGAGGTGAGGTCAGCCACGCCGGATCGGTGTTGAAATACACCTCCGAAAAAGACGGGAGCGTTCCTCCGGCGGCTTCTGTCGGAAGATTAGCCTCCACGAAAATCTGCCCCGGATAGCTCATTGAACCGAATCGCGCGTTCCCGCCTCCCCCGAAATAAAACCCTCCGGAAAAGGCCGCAGTGTCTCCCGGAGCGAAGGCTGTCCGGACAACGGGAGCCTGAAATCCCAGATTCGTCAGAAGCGTGGTGATCGCCTCCCGCGTCACGGTCGGCGCGAGGAGATAGGCCGTCACCCGGCTCCTGAACGCCAGATCGCTCTCTCCTTCGTTTCTCAGGACGTAGTTACCCAGTAAATCGTAGGCCCACAGGTCGAGAAACCCTCTCGATGTCGTCTGAAGGTAGATCTGAAGCGCGACAAACTGTGCGATCTGCATGACGGAAAACAATGCCGTTGCCCATCCGAATAGGAGCGCCCCGATCAGCCCCGTCCCAAGCGCCGTCTGCGAAAACCATCCTTTCGGAAGTTTTGAGGCGAGATACCCCTGTATCTGCGCGACGGTGAGAGCGAGAGGATTCATGACCTACCCTTGGTTGATCGAGAATGTTCCGGCCATAAAGACCCCGTTTGCACCGGCGGCAATATCGGAAGTCCCGCCGTTGGCCGTCATCCCGGTCACTTCCTGGACACCGGCCACTCCGTAAGCGATCCCGTACAGCTCCGACCAGTAGAGCGTGCCTCCTATCCCGATACCGTTGATGTAGCTCGTAATGGCCGCCTGGAGAGCAGACGACACGGAGGAGAACTGGTAGCCGGGGAGGACCGTCAGCGTAAAGGCGATGTTGACCGTCGTCGCTGTCGGCCCGTAGACGTTGAACTGGATCCCGGCGGCGACAGCCGCATCAATCGCGTTGGCGATGGTATTTAGGAGCGTCGAGGAAGGGTTTCCGCTCCCGTCGTTCACCACGGCGTAGAAGTAGGCCGGGGTTGCCACGCCGGCCTGCGTCTCAAACTCCACCAGGTTGTAAGTGAGTCCCTGCTGGACGCCGGAGATGGCCGCCTGAACCGCGAGCTTCGTCCCCTTCTGGATGGAGGAGATATAGGTGATGAAGCGTGACCGGACGGCGGCATCGGATTCCGGATTGACGCCATTCGTGAAAGCCGTGGAATTCGTGACGGTATCGATCCCGGGGATGGGTGTCACGAACTGCGTGATCGTTCCGGCACCAACATTCCCCGTCGTTCCGGAAAGGACCGCGGCGACCGGGACCGAGACGGATGTCTGATCGGCCTCCAGCGTGAAGGAGGAGGAGTTCACGAACTGGACGCCGCCGATTGTCTGGACGGTCATTCCCCCCGCGGCTACCGTGATCGGGGATGTGGGGGCGACATTGGCTCCTACCGTGACGGATCCGGACGCCGGGACTCCCGGGAGCCGGGTGAAGCCGAACTGCGCAAGCCAGAGATCGAGCGCGGATCCCGTCGAGGTCTGGGCCCTCGTCCAGGCCAGCACCTGAAGGATGAGGCTCTGGAGCCACATGGCCGTCTGGCTCTGGCTCTCTGCCAACGCCACCCAGATCGATCCGATGGTAAAATCGAGGGCCTTCTGAACCTTCGACTGGATGGCGTTCAGGATGTTCTGCGTGAGCTTGGACAGCGTCAGGATGTTCACGCGCCGACCCCGAAGCTCATCTGACCCGGCTGACCCGTCACGGCGTCGGTGTAAGAAATCGACACGCTCACGAGCGTCGGATTCACGATGGACACGGAGACCTCCGGGTTTTCAAGATCGGGATCGGACAATGCGTTCATCAAAACGAGGCTTTGGAGGGCCTGTGCCTGGGAGGGGCCGAACGTCTGGCCGTCCCACGCGCCGAGCCCGGCTCCAAAGTCCGGGTGCAGCTCGTAGGCGTCCGGATTCGTGAAAAGCTCCCGGATGAGCCGCTGAAACACTTTCCCGGTTCCGTAGTCGGCCAGAAGGAGATCGCCGGACGGGTCCAGCGCGAGGTCTCCGTCCCACGCGGCCGAAAGATCGGTGAGGATCATCGGCTTATCCTGTCGGGGGTCCGGATTCTCCGGAACCCGGAGTGACCCCCGTCGTGAGATGGTTTTGGAGGCTGATCGTCCCGGCGACGACATCGCCGGAAGCCGAGACGGATCCCGTCAGGTTGATGTCGCCCGTTCCCGTCATGGAGCCGCCCCCAGATCCCGTGCCAAAAGTGATCGCCCCCGAGACGGTCAGATCCCCGTTGACCTCCACGGTAGGAGACGTGATCGAGATGGGGTTCGGGCTCGAGACGGAGGCGTTCCTGTTCACTGTCAGATCGACATTTCCCTGCACGGTTGCAGTCAGGTTTCCGGCTATATATCCGTCGAGGTCTCCCGCCGTCAGGAGCTTAAAATAAGTCCCCGACTGGTGGATGAGCATCACCTGGCCGGAGGGACACGGAACCGGGGGCATCGTGGGAAGAAAGATCTTTCCCGAGCCGATCACTCCCATGCCGAAGTCGCCGTCGATGAACTGACAGACCACGGTATCTCCGGGAGCCGGGCCCACGAAGATTCCGAACCCGTTTCCGACATACTCCGAGCTGATCGGGAGCCATCCGGTCAGGATCCCCTCGGGCTCGATCTGAACTTTCGCCCGGTAGGTATTCGGATCGTAGTTGGCGATCACGCCAAAGCGGGGAAAGGTCTTCCCGGACAGGATCCGCTCGGCTTCCCGGCGCATCACGTCAAGATGGCTGACAAGATCCATGCTCATAAGACGACCTGGCTCCCCGTCGGGTGGTTCTTGCACCACAGTTCCATCTCGAACCTCTCCGGACGGGTGGAGAGCCTCCACGTCACGGCGTTCACCCAGAAGTCCATCTCGTAGGAGGGCAGCAGGTCTCCCTGGAGCCGGACAAGCTGCATCGGATCCAGCGTCAGATCCCCCGGCTGCGTGGCCCGAAGGATGTACTCGTGCCGGGACAGCTCTTTTGCCTTCGACTGGGCCATCTGCTGGGCCTGCGGCTGCGTCAGGCCGTTGGCGATGTAGACGAAGTGCTGATAACCCACGGAAGAGTAAAGCGACTGCGAGAAGCTCCCTCCCCCCGTATGCCCCTGGTTGTGCTTTCCGGAAGCCGTCGCCTGATAGCGTCCCACCGTGGGGTTGTAGCCCATGACCGTGACGGCGATGTCTTTAGCCAGCGTCAGGTTGTGGGCCAGCTCGATCCGCTCGATGTTCGTCTGCGGGATTGCGCTCCCTTTGGGCGTCTCCCACCGGAGCAGGTAGTATCCCGTCGGAGCGGGAGCCGGACCGAAAACGAGACTGCTCCCGCTGACATAGGCCACGAAGGGGTCCGGAGATCCCGAGGCGTTGACGTTCGTCTGGGCGAGCCAGGTGATGACGTCCCAATAGGACCGGTTCCGGAAAAGGTAAAGGAAGTTCCCGCCGAAGTAGGTTCCGACCTGGACCCCCGTCCCCGTGATCTGATTCGCGGAGAACCAGTTTGAGAATTGCCCCATGAGGCCCGTCACGATCTGGGAGGCCGTCTGGTTCTGGTACTGGAGCATGGCGTCCCCGCTCGTCCGGGAGTCGATCAGGAGCCCCGTGAGATCGCGTCCGGAAAGGACCAGCTCGTCGGCCACCGGATCGATCGCCACGTCATCCACGCGGCCCAGAATCATGAGCTTCGAAAGAGGACCCTGCGCGAGCGTGACGTTCAGCTCGATCTCCGGTTGTCCCAGCCACCACGAGGCTTTGTTATGGGTGGCCTTCTGGGCCGAAAGGGCGGCCCGGATTTCGAAGGTATCCGCCTCGTAGAAGGAGTTGTTCACCACTTCCAGGTCAAAGAGGCCCCGAAGAGCGTGGGGATTGCCTTCGCTCTCCCAATAAAGGATCTCCGCCGAAACGGGAAAGACCCCATTCCGATGGATCGTGTTCAGCTGCTTCATGCCGCCGGCCAGAGGATGTCGATGGGGAGCGCGGAGGCCCCACTGGACGCTGTCAGCCCAGAACCCTCGGTGACCTCTCCCAGAATATTGAGCCCGGGAGTGATGAACGGTCCCACAAAGACCGTCGATCCGGGAGATCCGGACGCTTCAGGAAGAAATCCGGGCATCGCGACGCCACTCTGGTTTGCGACAAACGGAGGAATTGTTATCTCCATCGTGGCCGGAACGATGGGCGACAGGAGCCCATTGGCGTTGGCAATCTGCATCCATTGGCTGACGTCTCCGTAATACTGGAGGGCCAACGTGGAGAGATCGGTTGCGGCCGGTACGATCTGTTTCCGGGTCGTCGTAAGAGCCGGGGTGGTTCCCGTCAAGGTCGGGACAATCAGGGGAGCTAAAACCGGCCCCACCGTGTTCAGGGTATTCGAGGCGTTCAGCGTGATGGCCGAGAGGTTCCCTGCCTGGTAGCTCTGCATCGCCAGATTCATCTGATTGTTGAGCGAGTTCACGGCAGCGGCCGCCGGATTGTTGGGAAAGATTCCTCCCAGCGTCGTGATGTTCTGTAATCCGTTCTCGATCGTCGCTTTCAGCCCGTCCACTGTGTTCGTGATCTCTTCCAGGCCTCCCGTGATCTGGGAGATGACGGCGTTGGCCGCTCCGTCGATGGCGGACAGGGTGTTCGTCACGGACTGGATATCCGAGACGATGGCCGCAACGGTGCTCGAAATAGCGGTCCCGAGGGACTGGGCCTCCCCAAGAAACTTCTGAAACGCCGACAGCTTTGATGTGGTCGGCACCGCTTTAGGGGGGTTGTTCCACGTCTCGGAGAGGGCGATCAGCCGGATCCGGTAGGGGACGTAGTTGACGAACCGATAGTCCGGTTCGAAGTCGGCCAGCGCCACCTTCCAGGCGACATTCCCCATGATGAGGTAAAGGGGCTTTCCGGCGAGACGGGCAGCGTTGATCTTCTTCGCCCGGGCCATCGCGTTCGCCCCGAGGAAAATGCCCCGCCACTCGGGATCCCGGTCGATTGGACCGAGCGGAAAGGCGGTGCGTCCGCCGCCGACCATGTTGTGGACCGAAAGCATCTGCGTGCCGGCGAAGGGGAGGCTCCCCGGGATCTCGGTGCGCTCGAAGACGAACGCCCCCAGGCCCGGGCCATAGAGCATGAACGTTGTGGAGGTCGAGGGTGACGATCCAAGCGCGGAGGGGGATGGCGACTGAAAGAGAGAAAAGCTCACCGTTTATCCTCCGTGCCCCGATGTGGCCGGGAAGATCGCGCCGTTCGAAGAGGCGGCTCCGGTCGGATGGGTATGGCGTCCCACCATGTGCCGGGAGACGGTTTCGGCCACCTTTTTGCCGTCCATCACCACCTGGACGGTAATTGGAGTTCCTTCGTTCCCCTTGAGCCCTTCCCGTATCGCCGCCGCGAGATCCCGCGAGATCTGGCCGGTGTTGACCATGTAACTGACAGCGGCCGCAGCGGGGAGGCGCATGGTGATTGGGCCTCCGTAACCCTTTCCCGATGGCCCGAACCCTGAGACGGTATTCAGAAGGGCGGACAGGGGGTGGAGGGCCCCCTTCCCCATAGAGGCGGCGAAGTTTTTCACGGAGGCGGAGAAGTTGTCGACGGCCCCCTTGAATGTCTTATTCGCCATGTCACTGGACTCCGTGAGTCCTTTCAGGTTCTGAATGAGCTTGATGTCGCGCTCGATGGCCGGTTGCCGGATGACCATCTGTCCCAAAAAGTCGGAGACGTTGCGCCAAAAATACTGTCCCTCTTCCGCCGCAATCTGTTGCCGGTGACCCTTTACGTTTTTCCAGCCATGCTCTTTCATGATGGCGGGGACAAGATATTCCTTACTCCATTGATAAGGGTTGGAGAGGTAGAGTAGAAGGCCCCGGATCTGCTGGTGAATGGCATACCCCATTCCGGAGGAGGCGAACCGGGACCGGATCGCCGGATCCGTTCCTTTTTCGGCCAGGGATTGAGCCGCCACCCCGCTTTTGGAAAGCGGTTCCAGGAGCCCGAGGGAGTTGAGCCAGGCCGCCGTCCCTTTTTGCATGTGCCCCCCGACCAGGGCGTAATAGGCAGACATGACCTGTGTTCCGAGCGTAAAGCCCGTTTTTCCCGTGAGAAGAGAGGCGAAAGCCCCATACCGGAATGAATCGTCTGTCACGGAAAGCGCCGTCTTCCCCGTCTGCATGGCCTTGAAGTACTGCGTCGGGTTGACGAGGGCCCCGAGGGCGCGGACCTTAAAAAGGGACTCCATTTCCCCTTGAAAGATGGATGGGTGCGAAAGAGCTCCGGGGAGGTGTTCGAGGTAGCGCATGGCGTCAATCATCATGCTCTTGGGGACTTCCCCGTATACCTTCTGCATCGTGGTCTGGAACTGTGCGAACTGGGGAAGGAGTCTGACGACTTCGGAAGTTTTTCCGGCCCCAAGGACAGTCGTGAGGTCCCGCGCCAGCTCCGTCACCCCGGAGATAGTTGTGCCGGCTACCGTGTGGGTCACAACGTCCACGGCGTCGAGAATCGCCCGGTAATCCTTCCTCGGAAGGTTCATGAGACGAAGTTGAAGGGTCTTGTTCTGGACATCGGAGGCCGCGCCAATAGTGTCTTTGATGCCAGACCATGCACCCATCCCACCGATGACGGCGGCCCCACCGAGCCCTATTCCACCGAGCCCCCCGATTCTCGATACCGACGCCCCGGCGTCCTGGGCGAGCTTTGCCACAGAGGCCAGGTGTCGGGACGTAGAGGAGAGGGAAGCATTCAGGGAGCGGGTGCGAACAGCCGCCTCTCCGAAAACGGTTCCCATGCGTCCGGCATTCTTGACCACCTCCGCCGTTCCGAGTCCCGTGGTCTTCATGACGGACGACAGGCTCTTGAGGCTCCCGACCAGACGGGTCACGGACGACGCTGCCGACAGTCCGCCGACCGACGCCCCGGCGTCCTGGGCGAGCTTTGCCACAGACACCAGGTGTCGGGACGTGGAGGAGAGGGAAGCATTCAGGGAGCGGGTGCGAACAGCCGCCTCTCCGAAAACGGTTCCCATGCGCCCGGCGTTCTTGACCACCTCCACCGTCCCGAGCCCCGTGGTCTTCATGACGGACGACAGCCTCTTGAGACTCGAAACAAGTCGGGTCACGGAAGCATCCGCCTTGTTGAGAGCGGCCGTCAGCGTCTTGAGACGGCTGAAGATCGACTCGTTCAGCCCGACCGAGACCTGGATTTTATAAATGTCTTCCAAGGAAGCGCTCCCGAAGTCGTGTCAGGTACAGTTTTCCGAGGTCTTTCCGGATTCTCCACGCGGCCACCCGGAGGAAGGGACGAGGCGGAATGTGCGCGGTCCCCATCTCCTGGTAGACGGCGATGTCGAGGTCCGAGCCGATGGCGACGGAAGTCCCTCTCACCTCGTGGGCGATGCTGTCCCGGAGTTCTCCCGTCCGGAGCAGGGGGTCGTTCTCGGTGAACCCTTTCGAGACGCGATCCTTCTTCGTGGAGGGAGCCAGCTCTGCCCACTCGGGGAAAGGGCCCGTGTCCGTGCGCTGGTAGTGTCCGATCTCGGCTTTGGCCTCTTTTTCGATGGCCTCTCCCACCGTTTCCAGAAATGCCTTCGTTTCTGGCCCACGGTCTTCCCCAATGGCTGAGAGCCTTTTTGCGAGATCGGCAAACGAGTTCATTCGGGCTCTCTCCAGCTCATGGCGTTCCAGTCGAAGACGCCCCCCGAGAGTTCTCCCATGGCGACAGAGTAGGCCAGAAGGTCCATCTCCGAGAGAGAGAACGCCACGTCATACGGGACGCCCTTCGAGACCAGCGCGAGATAGGGTTTCAGGATTCCGATTTTTTTTTGACTTCATCCACCGTGAAGTTTTGCGTGAAATGATCGGAGATCGCCTTCGTGACGGCCTCCACGCCCTCGTTCCCGAGGGTATTCACGAAGTCGTCGATGTCGCTTTTCTTGACGAGAGCCGGAGCGGGATCCCCATTGATGGAGACGACGTGGAGCAGGACGTTCATCATCGCCATGTACATATCGTTCTTCGAGGCGTCCGGTCCCACCACGACCATCAGATCGAGCTGGGACGACAGAAGCGGACGGCGCACGACGATCTTGCGCCCGAGAGAGTCGGTCACTTCTATCGACTCGGACGCTTTCTTGACGACGGACTCCGAAGGAGAGGGGATGGCGACGGGTTTCATGGGTTAGTTCACCATCCTTTCCCGGGCCCTGAATCGCAAGGTCTGCCGGACAATGTCCTGAAGGTCGAACTTTCCGGCGTCCTCCATGACGAAGATCGTTCCCAGGAATTTCCATTTTTGCGTCGCTCCCGATGGTTCCTGAATCCGCACGCTCATGGTGGCGTTCAGGACGTTCTGCCCCTGGAAGTAGGCCTGCTCGTAAGCGGCAATGAAGCGGTCGATGGCCCCTCCGGTGCGTTCGTAGCGGAGCGACCCCTCCCATCTCTGCGGGATGTTGACCTGGTGCTCGAAGCCCGTCGTGAGATCATCAGCCGTGACTTCCTTTGTGACCTGGCGGGCGTCGAAAGAGGCCAGCTGCGTGAGCTGGTAATTCTGGCCGTTCCAGACGATGGCGACCGTGATGTCACGTCCGACGGAATATCCTGCAATCGGCATTTATCTCTCCTTGAAATTAGGCGGCCTGGCCGAGGGTGGACTGACTGATGACGACGCTCGTTCCGCCGTTCAGGCTGACGACGATCATGGCGGCGATCCCGAAGTAGGTAACGCTGACGTTCACGTTCATGAAGCCCAAGGCCTGCTGGCTCTGCGGGTTGTTGGTCTGGTTCACCGTCACCTGGTAGGCCTCGATGAGGTTTTGTAATTCGAGGTTCGAGAGAAAGTCGTCGAAGGTTGTCTCCACCTCGTGCCAGAGCTCTGGCGTCTGAACCTGGCCGTCGAAGATCCCGGTCGCCTTGTTGAAGGTCGCGGCCAGGAAGTTGGTCATGCGGGTGTAGTTGTCGAAGGCGTTGACAGTGGAGAAGGAGGTGTTGACGCCGATCCGGACGCCGAAAGCGTTCCCGGCGGGGATGGGGTTCGTGATCAGGTCGATCCCGTTCTGCGTGAGCTGTTGCAAGTCGGCGTAGGAGTAGCGATAGCCGTTCGCGGAGGTTTGCGTGGCGATCACGCCGTAGACCTCCTTGTTGAGCGAGCTCTGGGCCGGATTGAGGGAAACCAGGAGGCCGGCGGAGAATGCCTGGGGACTGACGAGCCTCTGGACGTTGTTCGTCGGGTCCCACCAGTAGATCCAGTCGCCCATCAGGAGCTTGAAGGCGTGCGAGCCAACTCCGGCAGTGTTTTTGGCGGAGATGGCGGTGGCTACAGTCTGCCCGGGAGCGCCGACCCCGATCATGTAAATACCTTCCTGGAGCCCGAAGGAAATCTGGGTCGTAAACGTGCTCTCGGTTGTGACATCGGCCAGCATCGCGACCTGAACACCGGTTCCCCGGAGTGCATACATGCCGGTGCGGGGAGGACCGTCGGAACCGAGCACCGTGGTATCCGTCACGGACGAGGCCCCGTTGGTGCCTCCGGCCAGAGTGTAGGTGGTCGTGGTGTTCGGGGTCGACGTGGACTGCGTGGCCGGAAGGGAGGCGGTGACGAGCTGGGACGGTCCCCGCGAAAGGCTCTGTCCGTTGTTCACGGCATTGACGAGGTTCTGCCAGAACGCCGATCCGGTGCCACCGATGTTGGCGAACACTTCCGTGAGAACCCCCGGGCGGGTGATGGTCAGAGTGAAGGTGTTCGGCTGAATTCCCAGAGTGATGGCTGCCGTAATCGTGTTTCCGACCGTCCCTGAATAGAGAGCCGTAAGGAGAGCTCCTTCGGCGGGGGTGGCCGCCGTGTCCATCAGTTCGACCGAGGCCTTGGTGTCGGTCCCGTCGGTCACGCGCACGCCGTAGATGGCGTTGGCTCCTTGTGCCATGGCGATGACGCAGGCCGTCGCCAGGTCGTGGGACTGATTGATGACGGGGCCAAACGTGTCGACGAGCTCCTGATTCGAGCCGATCAGGTTGGGGGTGTTGGTCGGTCCCCAGGAGGCCGCCCCCACGATGCCGAGAAGGTTTGTCGGGACGCCGTTGATCTCGGGAGGGGCCGGGACGATATCGACATAGACGCCGGGTGCGCCGGGCTGGACGCCCTGCTGGATGAGCATGAAAACCTCCGAAATAAAAAAAGCCCCTTTCGGGGCTTGTTGGTTGGAGTCAACCCGGCGTCAGGCCGGTTCGAGCGTTGTCTGGATGTTTGTGTTGACGACGGGAACGAACGTCTGTGTCAGCGTGGTGGCCCATACGACGTGATAGAAGAGATCCCGTCTCCACGCCCCCTCTTTCTGGAGGAGGTCGTCCATCGGAGATCGCTCGTACATGAGCGTGCACATGGAGCCGTCGGGGAGCGTCAGCCGATAGGTCCCTCCCAGAACGGCGTCGATAAATTCGACCACCTGATCGCGAAGGACCGGAGAGGGAGCCCACGTCACGATCTGGAACGTGCGCCGCTGCTCCTTCACGTCGTAGATGGCGGTCACGGGAGCCGTCACCTGGGCGGAAACGCCATACGATCCCGCCGGGAGCGTCACTGTGGATCCGGACACCGAGGCTCCGGAGATCAGGGATCCGAGAGAGGAAGCGATCGAATCCAGAGTGTCCGTGGACTGAACTGCGTATCCGGCGGCCGTCCCGTCATAGAAGATCGTGACCACGTTCCCTTCCGTGATCGTCCCCCCGATGGTGACGGAGAGCCCCGAGACGGTGGCCGTGACCGTGGGGGCCGGTGCCGACGTGATCTGCCAGGGAGACGGAAGCGTGGAAACGTTTCTCTCTTCCGGCCGAGGGTACACGTTGATATTGACGATTCCCGCCGCGAGGTCGTTGTCCAAATCCTCCGCGACAGGCCAGCCGGGGTAGACCCGGAAAGAGACGTTCGATCCGTTGTAGCTGATGGCTGACGGCTTGGAAGTCCCGTTCGGGTAAAGGATCTCGGTGATGAAGGACGCCAAGGCGTTGTAGACATCGGACAGTCCCGCCATGTGTCCTCCTAGGTGATGACTTCGGTGGCCCGGATCCGGAATCCCAGGTCCGAAAGCTCCACGTTTTCAGCGACGTATCGCTTGCCGCCCGTCTGGGTCAGGATGATGTCGTCGGGCAGGATCGCGGGTGTTCCGGGAGGGAGCAGGATCTCCATCTCCGTCTGGGGCGTGTCGGAGCCCAGTCCCGTCGGGTTTTTGGCCTTTTTCCCTTTCAGCAGGGCCGAGGCTGGCCAGCTTGTGAGGATGGCCACGAACGTCGATTTCCGCTCGCCTCCGTAGGGGAGCGTTCCCACGGTCTGGGGCGTTTCCGAGCGTTCCACGGAAACCACGTCGTTGGTGTAGACCACGAGGACGGGCTGCAAGGGCTGGATCGAGCTGACAAAATACGTCCGGTTCGCTCCCACCAGGTAGTCGCCTGGACGGATCGCCGTCGGGTCGATGACCGCCTTCAGGAGCGCCTTTCCGTATTGCCGGGGATTGTCCGCCGGAAAGTTGACCATCGGGTCCACGTAGGCCGGAATGGTTCCGATGTAGTTGGCCGGGGCGATCACGATTCCGGAGCCTTGCGGACGGTATTGAGAGTAGGTTTCGCCGACGAAGGATGCGGCCTTGGCGTAGCCGTAGTTGATGTAATCCTGGACGGTGGATCCGGTCAGGCCGCTCATCGCGCTATTTCTTCTTCAGGATCCGGTTGGCCTTCGCGTCGATCTTCTTCCTGGCGGATGCGGACAATTTCCCCTTCTTGACCATCTGCGTGGCTCTTGCCTTGGCGTTGGCGGCGTGCGCCTTGTCGGGCATGGGATACTTTTTCTGTCCAGGAAGGCCGAAATCGCTCTTGGGAAGGCTCTTTCTCCGTTTTGTCGTGAGCTTTGCCATGCTACCCTCCGACTTTCACGTTGGCCGTTTCGTAGGCGGGATAGAGCCATCCATAGAGATCGATGGTGACGTTTTCGGCGCTGGCGTTCGGGTTGGACGCCAGAACCGTCAGATCCTCGATGGACGGGATGTAGTCCCCGAACAGGCTGAAGAGGTCGAGCGTCCCGGCGGAAAGCCCATTGGCTCCAGCGATCAGGATGCCATCGGATTCGAGGCTTGAAAGCGTGACACCAGACGGGAGCGCCCCGACAATCAGCGTCGACAGCAGGAGAATCCCCGGAGGGGTGACGGTGTAGATCGTCTCTGAAGCACCGGAGGCGGAGGCCGCGATGGAAAGCGTAACGGCCTGGTGGAAGGGCTGACCGATGGCGGGGCCTTTCCCGAGAACGACACCTCCCTTGGCCACCTTGTGCTTTTTGAAGATCGGGATATCCCAGGAAGAATTGATCATCAGACCACCATACTCATGGACGACCCGCCCATGGGGGTCGTGGAGTTGAAGGGATAGACGGCCCCGCGATAGGGGACGCCCAAGACCTGCTCGGCCAGATAGCGGCACCAGTAGACGAACTGCTTTTTGAAGTCCTCGAACTCCTTGGGGTTGCGCGTCCACGGGCCGGCTTTCTCGGTCGTCAGGTCGGACGTGATGTTCTGAAAGGAATTTTCGAGCCCAAGGCAGGTATTCAGGAGATTCACGACTTCGTTGATCTCTTCCGGCTGGAGATATTGCATGCGGTACTCGAGCTGCTCGTAGTTCGTGTAATACCACCACATGTTGGAGTTGGCGGTCGCGGCGTTCGACCCTTTGACCGGATAGCCGCAGAGACGCCGGATCTGGACCTTCTGCGTCTCGGTCAGCGGCGTGGTCTGGGTGACGACGTTATTCGCCATTTATCGACTCGCCCTCTTCCTTGACTTTCTTCCCGGACTCCCGGAGCTTCGCCATTTCCTTTGCCGCCGTCGTCTCTTCCCCGGTATCGATGTCCAGGATGACGGTCTTTCGGGGAGGCTCTTTCTTGAGGTCGCGGATCGGGAGACGGTCGGCCCCGATGATGCGGGACAGCTTGTCCTCCGGGATGATGTCTCCGGCGGAAAACTCAACCAGGGATCCGGACAAATAGGTGCGGAAATCGGAAAGCACGAGCCCCCCGGAGGGGGGGAGCTCATGCTCGTAGATGAGTCTGTGTATCATGCGTCACCTCCCTTAGTTGACCATCAGGGAGCTGCCGGCGTATTCGACCACGACGCCCCGCTTCCAGTAGGAGTCATAGGCTGTGGGGAAAATCTCCTGGTAGGCGGTCGCGTCGGTCGGGACCGTGAATCCGCCGACCCAGAACCAGCCCTGGGTGATGACCTGGGACCACACGTCGATCGGCGGACGGCTGACGACCGCGATCCCCTTGACGATGCGGACATCCGACACTTTCCCGACCTCGTTCAGGGTGCGGACATAGTTCCCGATGCCCTTATATTGGCCTTCGAGAAGAGCGCCTTTGCCGCAGACGAGCGCCCGGTGGATCCGGAGTCCGTTTGTGAGCGTCTGGATCGGAGCTTCTGTCGTGATGTGGAAGTCGACACCGTACTGCGCGGAAAGCCGGCCCATCTTGAACTCGTCGCTCTTGTCCTGCCCCATGAAGAGGGTCTGGAGGGCCGGATCCGCAAAGAGCTGGCTCATGCCGGTCCAGTCGATGTAGCAGATGTAGCGCCCGTTTTCGAGTCTGGGGACGCCATTATTTCCGAGGACTGAGATGGCGTTGATGATGTCCTGGACCTTCAGGATGTCGGAGCTGGTCATCGACTGCGTGCCGGTGGCCCCACCCGCCCGGATGAGCGCCGGCGCGAACCCGAACCGGACGCGGTTGTTGGCCGTCCCATCCGAAACGGAAACGGCTGTGGAGAAGGTCAGGGTTCCCGACTGTCCGGAGAGCGAGGTGGCCCCCGGGCCGAATGTCGTGGTGGTGGAGTTGGTGCTGTCCGGCGTGACCCCGACAAGCGTGTAGGGGTTGCCGTTCACGTAGCAGGTGACGGTATTTGTGGACGACACAGCGGACATCTGGCCGGTGCTTCCGTTGAAGGCGTAGCCGAACCCGTTGACGTTGTCGACGTGGATGGAGGTCGAGGCCGCTCCAAGGGTGGTTGTGACGAACGTGTGTCCACCAAAGTAAGTCGAGTAGAGGGCGTCCCTTCCGAGCCGTTCGAGGGTTTGTCCGCTCTGGATGGAGTTGGTCCGCACGTTCTGCATGAAGACGGAGGAGATGGCTTCTGTCGCTTCGAGGATGTTCAGGGGGATGAAGTCGCGGTACTGGTTGATCGCAACGGTGTACTGCTCGACATTGAACTCCTGCCCCGCCCCATAGCCATTTGTTCCCGAACCGGTCTCAAAAGATCCGAGGGCTGTCCCCTGGGTGGCGTAGGATCCGGGGCCCACCGGGGTCGTGGCTGGCTTTTTGAGGGAGGGACGGGTCGCGGTCAATGTCTGACCGATTCCGGCGGAGAGGGGAAACGGATCCGCGCAGCGCCGATACCCGAGGATCGGGGTCAAAAAGTCCTGGAAAGCCCGGTCGAGCATGTTCTGCTGGAAGATGGGGAGAAGATCGGACGGCCAGGCACCAAGCATCCCTGTGGGAGCGTTGGGGCCGGTTCCGGGAACGCCGAGGATTTGAATACCAGACATGAGAAAACCTCCTTCAAAATGAGAGATGCGTCGTCAATCCCTTTCCCCTGGAGGTCTGCTCCCGATGGGATACTGCGTCGCGCCCTGGAGGTCTGCTCCCGATAGCGTGACGAGCGGGTGGTGCGGTTTGCCTTACAGAGAAATGCCCATGCCGGACATCAGTTTCGAGAATTCGGCGTCCGAGAGCTTCAAGGCATCGACGGGAGCGGCTTGTCCTGGTGCCGGCTGGGTGGATCCGGGCTGTGCGCTCGTGGCCTGCATGGTGCGGAAGAGCTCGGGCTTGGACTTCTTGAGAGCGTCCACGGCTTCCTTGAGCCCGGTGATGGCGTCCTTGTCATCCATCGTGAGCTTGCCTTCTTCGACCACTTTGGGGGCCAAAAGAGAGGCGATATCTTTGTCGATGAAACCATCGGAGACGAGGGCGCTCTGGACTTCCCGAAGGAGAAGCTTGTTCCGGAAGGCGGCGCGTTCCGCGTCGAGCGCGTCCTTGTGCTCTTTCTTCATGGTTTCGACCGCTTTTCTGGACTCTTCAACGCTCGAATCACGCTCGAGAATTGTCTTGCGCAGCCTATCGTTCTCGGCTCTCAGTTCGGCCACATATTGGGCGGAAAACGTCTCAGGGGGCTTGCTGGCCGGGGGTGTCTGACCGTTGCTGTTGGACTCGTCTGGCATTGTCGTCTTGCTCCTTCTGGAGTTTTTTGAGTTCGTCGTCGACGGATTCCACGTCGAAGGGGGCCGCAAGGAACTTGATTGCGCTCTCCTGGGAAAGCGCCTGCGATTGCCTTGCAGCTGTCACGGATTGGGCATCCTGGAGCCGGTCGGTCGCCGTGGGCGGATACCATGCCGGCCAACGAAGCCGGAAGTCGATCGTCTCGAAGACGGCCCTCTTCCCCTTGATCTCGACCGGGCGGTCCTTTGCCACACCGAAGACCATCGATACGATCTGCGTCAGAACGTGGCCGAAGACGTTCCGTAGCCGGTCCGCGAGCTGGATGAGGGGAAGGTTCAGGATCTCCATCGCGCGCCCGGATTGGGGAACCGTCACGCGCTCGGGATCGATGGGGCTTCCGGAAATTGACCGCACCGCATAGCGCCGGAGAAGGGCGACATACTCCATCACCGCCCTGGCCGATTCCCCGCTCGTTTCCAGGAGCTTAGCGTCTCCCCCGTTCGGAAGCACGAGCAGGTCCGACCCCGCCACGATCTTTTTGAAGTCGTCCGGCATGTCGCCGTCGAGGGAGATGACCTTGAGGGGATCCTGCGAGTATTTGAGGCCGCGTCCGAGCTGGGAAAGCTGGTAGTCGGCCTCGATGATCGTGTCCATCGCGGGAGCGAAGAGGCAGCGTCCGTCGATCTTGTCGCCGCCGGGAAGCGTGATCCAGATCGCGGGGACTCTCCCCAGGGCGTGATGAACGGAGCGCTTCGGATCCGGATTCGTCGCGTCGTTGACGTTTCCTTCGTCGTCGGTTTCGACCTTGACCGGGAGGTAGCCGATCTCGTCGTTTTCCGTCCACTCGGTCTTCCACCAGAAATCCGACCGGAGATCGTCCTCGGAGACGGCGTATCCCATCTCCCGGAGAGCCGAGCCCTTGACCTTGTACCGCTGGACGACCCTAGCGAGCTTCCACGGCTCAAGTTTGTCCCATTCCGGGGTGAACCAGGTCGAATCCTCGACGGTGACGATGGGGCGAAGATGGCCGGGTTGCCCGAGGAAGCGCACGAACAGGACGGCCGATCCCACCGATGCCCGATAGACGGCTTCGGAGAGAACCGTCCGGAGATCGGCGTCTTCGATGAAGTCTCCGACGGCCTGCACAAAATCCTCGTCGTCCGACTCGATCTCGGGGAAATGCCCCTCCCCGAACAGAAGGGCCGACACATCCTGAAGGACCTCGTTCGCCCACGAGACATGAGCGGCAGGGCGTCGTTGCCGGAGCGGGATATAAGTGGCCGAGTTTTCCGTCGTCTCCTGCTGGAAGGGATACGGGAGAACGTCGAAGAAGGATCCGTCCCGGAAGGCGGTCAGGAGCTTGAGCCGAAGCGTGCGGATGGGAAAATGGGGGTCGCGCTCGTAGAGCCGTGCGATCTCCGCGAACGCCACACGAAACCTCCCCCAAACGAAAAAGGCCCACCCGAAGGTGAGCCAATAAAAAAGCCCCGATAGTTTTCTACCGGGGCGCAAAATTCACATCCTAGCCGAAACGCTATCAGAGTTTGGAGCAGGTGTCAAGGAAGCTGGATAAAATAAATTCTCTCCACTTCTCGTGCTCCACAAGCCTTTCTTCCGAAAAGGGCGGTTCCATCCAACGGGACATACATTCGTCGCATATGTCTCCCAATTTAGGATCGTGGAACCACAACCATATATCGAGGTTTGCGTAGGCTTTTTCTCTTGACGGTCTTCCAATTTCAAGCGTCAGACTGCAGACATCGCACCCGACACGCAGAATAAACGTTTTGTTTCTAGATATTTCCGTAATCATCGCTAACACCTAGCCCGCTCAAAAAACAAAACAGCTTCAGCGACGGTATTCACGTGGCAACAGATCGGTTCATCGATACAAAGAACAGCTGTAACATCATGATATTCATTAAAAATCTCTTGAACTCCCTCTATCGACCATGCGATAAAATGGATATCCCCGAAGTTGTCGAAACAGACAGAATGCCTCATCATTCCACCCACCCCTTCTCCCGGAACGCCTCGTCGACGAGCTCGTAGGCCATCCAGTGCCACCCCTCAAGGATCCCGTAATAACGCGAGCGCGTTTCCCGCATCTTCGACATCCCCATCCGGAAGTCCAGGGTCGCCTCCCGGTCTTTGTAGCGCCGAAACTCGCAGAAGTCCTCGACGATCCGGACCATGCTCTCGACCGTCTGCGTCCGGGCGGTTCTGAGCATGATGAGGGCGCACGCCTTGATCGCAGCCGGCCGCTCCCCGTACTTCGCTTCGATGATCGCCCGGTGGTGAGACTGTCTTAGCGTCCGGTTGACTTCGGCCTGGACCATGGCCGCCTCGACGCGGAGATCCTCCATGCGATGCCCGATTCGGCCGTGCGTCTCGGGGTAGTGGTCGATTCCACGGACGGAGGAGCTGTTGCTGATGCCGTAGGACCAGTAGAGAATCCCATCCGTGGTGGCCGCGTTGGTGGACAGCACCGGGTTCATGAGGCCTCCTTCACACTCTCTTTTCCCGCCTTCGCTTCCTCGGCCTTTTTGCGGGCCTCCTCCGCCTCGTCCATCATGCGCTGGAAATCGGCCCACGAGTTGATCTTCAGAAACTCCACGGCATGGGCTTTCGGTTGAGCGAGCCAGAGCTGCGCCTGCCCGATCATGACTTTCACGGCTTGTCCCATGGGGCTCCACCCCACGATGACGCTCTCGTGGATCTCGCCGTTTCGTTCGAGCAGAAAGACTGTCCCGGGTGCGTGTTTGTCTTTTTCGATGCGCATGTCACCTCCCCATGAGTCCCGACGGGAGCGCCGTCGGGGTGGTCTTGTTTTTGATGTAACCGTCGAGGGAATACCTGACGGCATCCCAGCAGTGGTTCCACTTGTCCACGATGATCGGGAGGACTTCTCCCGTCATCCTGTCCACCTTGTAGCTGTAAAGACGGGCCTCCTCCGCCGTCTTGACACAACGAGGATGGATCACGATCCGCTCAAACCCGTTCAGGAACGCAATTCCGTCCTCGAGGCTCCCCTGCCACTTTTCGGCCCCGGAGACGTTGAACCCCTTGCGCCGGAGGTGGCTGATCGTCTCGGGTCGCGCGGAGTCGGCTTTGATCGGCCATTTGCGGGCGGTCGGGATCTTGTCGAAAAGCGCGGGGATCTCGTCGAGCTCCACCCCGTGCCCGTAGGCCTCCATGTCGACAAAAAGGCTTTTCCCGTCAATGAAAGATCGCACAAGAACGGTCGGATCGCTTGCGAATCCCCAGTCCGCCCCATGGAGAAACCGGGCCTTCTCCGGCGTCTCGAACTCACGGATGACCCACCTTTTCAGGACCATGGCTCCCGTCCGGCGCTTGGGGAATCCGAGCCAGATGTGATCGTAATCCGCCTGGGCCTGAATCCTCGCGTCCTCGTTGGGAGCCGATTCGATCAGAGAGAGCGCCCGGAGGCGTTCTTTTTCGAGGGTGCTGGTAAAGTAGGGATTCTCGTCGTAGTTGACCTTCCGGATGAAGACGTCGGGATCGGGCGGGGCATCGATGAAGCGCGTCTTGATGGGATCTTCTTCGGTTTCGAGATTCGCACTGATCCAGATTTCCGAGCCCTCTTTTCGGATCGTCGGGATGATGATGTCGAGGGATTCCTTCGAGATCGTCTGACCCTCCTCGATCCAGAGAATGTCCGCTCCCTCGAAGGACTTTGCCGAATGGATGTTCTGCTTGAGGCCCATGAACAGAAATTCGGAGCTGTTGGAGGACTTGATAGCCCGCTCCTGGACCTGAAAATAATCCTCGAGATCCAACTGCCGGATCTGACTGTCGAGGAGCGCATGCACCGATTCCCGGATGGAGTTCATGAATTCCCTCGCACAGATAATGCGTCGGCGTTTCTCCAGCGCCTTGATCAACGAGGCCCTGGCGAACTGCCACGATTTGGCCCCTCCCCGCCCCCCGTAAAAGAGTTTGACGCGATAGGGGTCCAAGAGACTCCGAAAGGCCGGAAGGATCGGAATCCAGACATGCTTCTCAGCCGTTTTCGGCATCTTTTTCCGTGGTGTGGATGACGAGGACGTTGGAGACGTTGGAGACGAGTTGAAGCTTGTCGTTCCCATATCCGAGGATTTTGGCCTGCCCCATCGAAGCCGCGACCGCCGCCGTATATTCTCCGTCCCTTATCGCCATTTCGCGGGTCTCTCCGAGCTCACGAATGATTCTCTCCGGTGTGTAAAGGGCATTTTTTGCCACCTGAGCCCTTAACTCCTCAACCCTTGCTGAAACCTTTCTATTCGACATAAGCCTTGATGAATGACTGAAAACACTCTCCGGTTTCCATTTCAGGCTCTTCGGGTAAGCCCTCCGGTAGGCCTCGGCCTGGTTGTTAGTCTCGACCACGGCGAGGCAGAAGGCTTCCTGAGCAGGGGTCAAGCCTGCTGGAGTCTTTTTTCCTCCCGAGCTTTTAGGCATCAGACCAAAACCCCCGCCCGGCGGATCATGAAGGGCTCGATGTTCTTGTCCCGGAGGTAGTCGGCGGCGCACCGGACGTCCCTGGCGACGATGCAGAAGATGTTCCCGACGGGGTATTCGATCTGGTAGACGAAGAGCGGGTCCACCTGGTCCTGGGGATTGAGTTTCGGGTTACGGGATTCGGGGTCGGTCATGGTGGCTCCAGGGTTAGTGGCAAATGGCCAGATGTTCGGCCGGCCGTGTGACGGCTGTGTAGAGCATCCGTAGAAATTCCGTCTTCGACCGGCTGGAGAGGGAGAGAAGGTCGTTCCAGTCGATGAAGACGGTATGGAAGGTGGATCCCTGGGATTTGTGAACGGTCTGGGCATAAGTCGGACGGATGTCGGCGAAAGCCTTCCGGAGGGCCCAGGCCTGGGTGGAGGCATATCGGCCTTCGGCCATCCGGTCACGGTCGCGAGGATCCTTGGTGAGACGCCGATATTCGTTGAAGAGGCTGTCGACCGCGCGAGTCCAGACTTCCGGATGGAGAGGGTGAAAGACTGTCAGCTTTCCTTCGGAGGGATGGGCGATTTCGACTTTCCAGGCTGGAATGTCGGACCATTTCGGATGGAAGCCTTCGGCGACAGACAGGACCTCGACCTCCTCGTTGTTGCGGATGTCCTTATGCTCCATCGACCGGTGTTCGGACTGGAAGACGACTATCTGTCCCGGGAGGAAGGGATGGGGATCTCCCGGGTGAAGGATCTGGTGAATGCGGCGGTTGTAGTCGATCACCTTCCGGTTGGTGTAGCAGAGGATTCGGGTATCGCGTCCCTCCTTGTGCTCGAAGGCGACGGCGTGGGCCACGTCGCCGGACATGAGACCGGCTTTGGAGGGACCGGAAGGAAGGGCGAGCGCGAGGTCCTCGACGGAGGGGACGAATCCCTTATCGATCCAGGAACGGATTGTGGCGGAGAGGGCGAGGATCGGATTGTCGGCCGCCTGGCGCACGATGTGTTCGAGACGGACTTTGCGGGAAACGACCGAAAAAACGGGCGAGAGCCCGGTTTCCCCTGTTTTGGTCACGGGAGGAAGCTGAGCGGGATCTCCGACGAAAAGGACCTTGGTTTTCGGGGTAGAGCGGATGATGTGGTCGAGCAGCATTTCATCGATCATGGAACACTCGTCCACGACCAGGAGATCGGTCCCGAGAAGAACGAAGTTGGGATCCGTCGCTTCGCAGGTCGCACTCCCGTCCGCCTTCTCTTTGAGGCGGAGCTGGAGGAGGGAGTGGATGGTGGAGAGCTGCGCGTTGGGGATCTTGTTGGCGAGAACGGAGACGGCCTTGTGCGTGGGGGCCGTGACGGCGATTCTCTTCCCCTCGGCCATGAGGCGGTCAACGATCAGGGACGTGAGGGTCGTCTTGCCGGTACCGGCAAATCCCTCGAGAACCATGAGGCGTTCCGGAGAGTCGAACCAGCGAATAATCAGGGAGAGAGCGGTTTCCTGCTCCGATGTGAGAGTGATTGTGGCTTCCATCTTGGATTTCCTCCAAAGTGTAGAGAAGTGTAGAGGAAAATTCTCTACACTTCCCGATGGCTCTGGTACTTGCCAAAGTGCCTAAGTGTAGAGGTGTAGAGCCTATAGAGAAAAAAGTTCTCAATTTTAATGGTAGGGGTAGGGGTCAAGATACGCGCGCGAGGCTCTACACCTCTACACTTCGCCGCTCGCCCTACTCTCCCAACGCTTGGAAGTGTAGAGGCCACACCTCTACACTTTCTACACTTCTCTACACTTCTAGTCATGGGACACCTTCTTCGTGAACTCCGAGGCGTAGAGACGCTCGGTGCGCCCCTGCGCCAGCCGGAGAAGGACGCCATCTTCTTCCATGCGGCCGATGATTTCGGCCCGTTTGGAGATATCGGCCTGTTTGTATTCCCAGACATACTGAGTCAACTCCCGGTACGTTGCCCCTTTTGTCCCGCGCTTTCGCAGGAAGTCGAGGAGCCGGGAGTAGAGGGTCGGCTTTCCAGACCCTCCTGTTTCGACCCCCTGGAGCTTTGCGGCGCAGTAAGAACAGAACCTGAAGCTCCAGGCGAGGAATTCCGGGGGGATTTCGTGTGCCCGGTAATTCTGGGAAAGGGTCAGGAGGAGAGCGATGCGCCTGGCGATGCGACGGTATCCCTGAAACGCCGGGAGGTTTGACGGGTTCTCGAGGTCCGCGTCGTCGACCCGGATACGGACGGGGACGGGATCGACTGTGGCGGAAGGCGGAAGCGCGTCGGCCAGGGCGTCTCCCTGGAGGAAGTCCACCACCCGGGCCGGCGGATCCGCGAGGTCGGACTCTCCGCTCTTGCGGCCCGGGATGTAGAGCATGGTCTCATGGGCGCCGCGCCCGAGCTCGTCGGAAGAGAGGATTTTCGGAAACTCCTCTTCTCCGATCCCGGCGATGAGCGAGATCGAGGGCGAGAAGATCCACTGTGGCTCCTCGTTCTTCTTCTCCGGATCGTGCTGCAGGTTGACGCCGTGCCAGACGAGCTCGAGGGTCCGGAGGGCCTGCGACATGGCTCCCGACGGCTGCCGGTACGAAAAGGCGATGTTCGAGGCCCAGGAGTGGGAGAAGTGGAAAAGTGTAGAGGAATGGAGGAGAGCCCGTTTCAATTTTTCCTCCGAGGCGAGGGACCCTCCCCGGAGCATCCAGGTGAGATGGCACTTCCTGATCAGATGCTCGACCGCCCGGGCGACCGGTATCGCGTTCGTCGCCGTGGGGCCCACCAGCCCGAAATAGAGGAGCGGGAGATCCCCCTTCGACGTCCTGGCCGTGCGGGCGAATTTGAGAGAGGCGATCGAGAGTGCGCCAGCGATCGCGGAGACGGGATCCGAGACATCGGCGATCCACTGGCGGATCTCCTCGAGAACGGCAACCGGAATGGTGGGCGTGAAAGGAATGTCCTCCGGCTCGGAAATCTGGGGATCGGCCGGCTTCCGGAAAAAGGCGTCCATGTCGACCATGGGACGCTCGTAGCCATAGTCCCGGGCCAGCTTCTCGATCGTGCCCACCGTGATGCCACCCTCGGGCTTGAACGATCCCCACACCTTCTTGCAGTCCCGGAGCGAGAAGTTCCCCTTCGTGGTCGTCTTCGACCACTCGACCCAGAGGGCGAATCCATACTCTCCTGGCGACGCGGAGTGGAGAGCCATCCCGACGGACAGCCACACCTCCCGGTCGTCGGACGGTATCGCGCGGAGCATGTCGGCGATGTCGTCCGGTAGGAACCCGGAGGGAAGGCCGGCGGCCGCCATGTGTTCCTCCGGAAGAATCCATCCCGCGGGGAAAGTGGGCAGCTCCCCCTCCTGCTCCCATTCGTAGAGGTTTCCGGATGGGTGGATGGACCCGGGGGCCACGACGTACCCCTTGTTCTTGAAGTCGATCCCGGGGAGTTTGGGAAAGCGTGTGCCGTGGGACACCGCCTGGCAGTAGAAATGCCAGCCCCCTCCCCCCGTCCTGACGCGGGGAGCCGTGGGAAGGAGGGGGAGAACGTCCTCGAGCCGGCCTCCGTTCCGTGGATCCACGTCGATGACCGTGATTCCGCTCTCGGGACCGCACCGGATCCCCCAGTTCTCGGCCTTGACGGTCCACTCCTCGAAGGGCCTGGCGTCGAGGTGGCCGTGGGGCGTCGCCGGCTCCTTGGAGCGGTCCTTCAAGGGAAAGACGAGGAGGGATCGGGTCCAGGTCATCATGATGCGAGATAATCCTCGAGGACCGACTTCGCCTCTTCAAACCCGTAGCAGACCTCGACGCGATATCCCTGAAGTCGGAGGTTGTCAATCCACCACAACTGGCTGTCGGAGAGTTTCCCTTTCGTGACCGTCCGTTTCCCTGTGGGCCTGTGGACCTCCCGCTTCATCTCCAAAAAGAGGCCGTGGAAACCTTTGCGGGGAACAGGGAGTATGAGGTCCGGAATTCCGGACTGGACCCCGAGAAGCTTCATTTTCTGAGCGGTCACGGGATGGCGGAGACCTCCGTTCGGGACGTGGAAGAGGAGCTGGAGGGCCGGCAACCTCCTTCGGGAAAGGCGAGCCCATTCTACCAAGGTCCTCTGCTCCTGCTCCTCCGTCAACGGTTCTGGAACGGATATCATGGTCGGATTTCCTCCTGCAGGACGGTTTTTAGAGCTTTCAGATAATCCTCCGTCACGCATTCGATCCCGAGCGACGCCAGGATCCGGCAGTACTCCCGGAGGCTCCCGTTCAACAGCTTCGAGAGCTGGCCGTCGGAGACCCCCACTTCCTTGGCGAGGTTCTTTCGGGGACCAGTCTGAGTGAGACGGTCCTCGATGAGGGAGAGGTTGCGTCCATAGAGGGAGTCGGGGGTCATTGGAGGGAGGGCTCCCTGTGGTAAAGTCGATTTGTCGAAATCACTTACACCCATCAAGGAGGCCCTTCATGCAAGAGGAAATCATCGAGATCCATTGTCCGAAGTGCGGCGCGAATGGCTTCAAGATCGAGAGAGACGGAGGCGAAACAAAGAGGATCTCCTGTCTCTGCGGTTTCAAAGCGGAGGGGGCCGATCTTGAGGCCCTCATTCACAAGCAGGCTGGCGACACGGCCAAGGCGACCGTCGCGGAAGAACTCCACAAGATTTTCTCGGGGCTCAAGGGATTCGAGAAGCTCTGATAGAGCCGTTCCAACCTTCTCCTGAAAACCCTCCTCGAACCGACAGGCGATCTGCGTCAATCTCCTCCCACCTCCCGAAACTCCCCGCACATTAATTTCCTGTTGTTTCCCTCCACAAGAAGAGAGACTGGTCATGAGGCGATGAGTGATAGCGAGCGCCCCGTCCTGACAAGGGCCGCAATAACGCGATCCTTCATCGCTGGCGTCAGCTCATCCGGCCACTGCGAGATTGCCTGTGGGGTGATTCCGATGGCCCTGGCAAGTTCCGAGACAGACCCGAAGGCCCGTATGGCGTCATTCTTTTTCATGTCTAAATTGTAAGCACGATTACAGACAAAATGCAAGCACACTTCAAATCGCTTGATGTAAGATTGCTTACATTCCGAAGAACGAGGAGGAGATGCAGTATGGAGACCCTGGCTGAATTAGCTTTGAGATTGAGGTTGGAGGCCGGATATTCCAATCGGAGTGAATTTGCTAGAGAGGTTGGCGTTTCTCCCCAGGCTATCCTGCAGATCGAAAACGGGACTACGCAGGAGATGAAGGGGAGGACATTGGCGGGTTATATACGGGTTCTTGGAGAAACGGCGGCCAATAAACTTGCTCCTTATAAAGCAAAAGAGGTTGGCACTCCAGCAACACCGGATGAATATGCCTTTATCAAGCGGTATGAGGCAAAATTATCGGCGGGAGAGGGTCACGAAAACGGAGATCATGTCCAAGTCGACGGGACGCATGCCTTCCGCATTTCGTGGCTTAAAAAGAAGGGACTCTCCCCGGATCATCTTTGCATTCTGGAAGTCAAGGGGGAGTCGATGGCCCCAGACCTCAAGAGCGGGGACGTGGTACTGATAGATATGACCAAAGTGGAGGTTGAATCGGGAGAGGTTTTTGCGATTCAGACACCGGACGGTGCCAGGATAAAAAGAATCATTCGTCAGGCTGATGGAAGGATCCGTTTCTCCTCCGATAATCCCGACAAAGGACGCTATCCGGACGAGATATATTCGGAAGAGGAAGCGTCCCGAATTAAGATCATCGGCAAAAAAGTGTGGAGGGGCGGATGAGGGAGAATCGGCAGCATCCAATTCTCTCATTCTTTTTCTGTCTAATCATACTCTCGCTTCTTGGTGCATGCATGACTGGATGGGAGAGCCTTGGATATTCCAAGGAGGATGAGTCCGCTTGGGAGAGTGCCGGTTTTGGGGTAAATGACTATGAGCTTGCGGATAAATGGAGAACTCACGGTTTCGACCCTGAAGAATCCAGAAAATGGACAAATGCTGGCTTTTCCCCTGACGATGCTGTTTTGTGGCACAACGAAGGCTTTACTCCGAAAGAGGCGACTTTATGGGAAAAAGAGGGAGGATTTTCTGCCGGGCTAGTCTCAGCGGCATATTCTTGGAAAAAGGCTGGATTCTCGCCAAGTCAAGCTAAGAAGTTTATGGCGATGAATATATCTCCTTCGGATGCTGCGGATGAAAATAATAAAAACGAAAGAGATGAAGAACTGGAAACATGTCCCATTCCCAAAGAAAATATCCAGTCTTGGGAGACGGCGGGTTTTGATAGAGATCAAGCGTGCGCTTGGAAAAAGAGCGGCTTCTCACGCGATGAGGCCATGAAGTGGAAAAGCAATGACATAGACTTGAGAGAGGCTTTATTTTGGAAGAGCTATAAATTCAAGGCGTCCGAGGCTACTAAGTGGAGGGAATCTGGGGTCAGTGTAGAGAGGGCGGCAAAACTAAAAAGGTTGGGTGTGCCTCCTGCTCTTGCGGAAGTATTTTCATCCGGTAGCGCTAGGATAATTAAACGAGCAATAGGCGTTATCCGCTCTCGATGTCATTCTATTCCGGAGGAAAACTGGATTCCCGTCGGAGGATCGCCGTACTCATTGAAGGGAAAATGCTTTGCTCTACAGCGTTCATCAATATATCAATTATTGGGCCGCAATAGAGGCCTTATGAGCGAAGGATCTGACGGTTACGGACCAGCGCTATTTTATATCGACTCTGGGAATAGGACCCTTGATCCATCGCTCTTCCCCGCCATCGTTAAAGTCGTAGGCGTTTTTAAGTATGAAACAACGCTGGGATCCGAAAACATTATTCCGAGAGTTTCTCTTGTGGTTATTTCCGCCCCGTGACCCCCATCTGCTGATAGGGACATGGAGGAAAATTGCCTAAACATCCTTTAGTCGAACTTTTTTGGATTCCTATCCCAACCAGTCCAAAGAGGTCGGTAAGAATATGCAGGCACTGAAGGCGGAAGGGATCGAGCTTATCCACGGCGTGAAGGCCTGCATTCCGAGGTACGTCATCAAGAAGGGGTGTGAGGGATGAAATATACAGGGAAGGCGTGGATAGTATTTTCATTACTCTTCCTTACTATTACTTGTCGGGCATTGGCTTCCGAGATCCCGAACGTCTCATGCGAGCAAGGGGACACCGCCTGCGACTGGAAAGTCCTCTCGGCAATCCCATCCGTCAAGTACGGAAACATGGCGATCCTGTTCAGGCATCTCCACCTTGTACCGGACCCCGGAGCGGATGCCTTCAGCGTTCCGCGCGATTGGTGGGCCAAAAAGGGCGGGAACGGCGATCACATTCAAGTTGTTTTCGACATAGGAAATCATTCGGAAGGATGTCTGTCCGGATTTAGAGCGAGCTGGACGAGGTCACCCGGAAGCAGGGAGTGGATCCCGGATCCGGAAACCCCAACAGCATTCTTGAGTGGATCCCATCCCGAAAAATGGATCCAGTCCGTCCGCGATGGATGTGCCGCTCCCTGACCCCACGAGACAGACACAGGAAGGTCCTATAGATGACCCCCGCCTGTCGATACGGACATACCGGTATGGACATAATTGAAGGAGAAAAGAGATGGACGAAAGCATCACGTCGCTGGGAAAACCCGTGAAGGGATCGTCAGAATTCAAACCCTCCCCGCCTGAGAAGTATCTTTACTCCAATATCATGAATCTTGGGGTTAGCGCCACCGATATTACCATCGACTTTGGGCGCATCATCGTGGAACAAAGGGAAAGTGGACCCATAAATGTCGGACATGGGCAGATCTCGATCATTCTGGCAAAGGAGACGGCCAAGATCTTGAGGGACACCCTGGACAACGTTCTGAAGAATGATCCGACACAGTCTCGGAAGCCATGAGCGCCCTTCCCAATCATCCCTATCAAAGTTATACTGTAGGAATAAAGGGAGGAGTCGAGAGATTTGAGACCTTTTCGGCGAACGAGGGCTCTTTCCAGCAGACACTTTCCGTTTCGTCTCACATTCGGGAGATGTTGGTCGTCATGTCGGAAATCAGCGAGAGCATAGACAATCTAAGACGAGAGATAAAAGCGGACACAAGTGCGCTCGACGCTCGGCTTACCACGCAGATAAGGGACGTGAAGACGGATCTTACAGGAAGAATCGACGATGTAAAGGTGGATCTATCGAAAAGAGTGGATGACGTTAAGACGGATCTTTCCAAGAGGATAGACTCCGTTGATACTGATTTAAAAGGGCTCAAAAAGTCTGTCGATAGGCTTCCATGGTTTATATTAGGGGCAGTGGTAGTCCCCATAGTCATTGAGGCTATCAAATACTTCTTGTCGCATAAGTAGCTCTCGCGCGCCACCCTTATCTTGACCTCCCTCCTCCCCCTCCCCTAAAAAGGGTGACCCGGTCACCTTTTCCCCCCTACCGCCTCCCGGCGGTTTTTTTGTGCCTGTTTCCCTATTGTAAGTGTGCTTGACAATCCCTCCCGTTTTTTGTAAGCTACCTTACAGATCACCCCCCACCCCTCAGGGAGCGCCTAGAAGACCGGGATGAAGAGGCCCGGCGGTGGAAGCGGAGATCGAGACCGAGTAACACATCATTTTCCCCTCCTCTCCGGGAGTCTCGGGGGCTTGCATGGAGCCCACTGAGGACCGGGGCTCCCGGACGGGAGGGGAAAACAGGAAATCAAAAGGAGGGACTCTTGAAAATTACAGCCGATTGGAAGGACGCGGAAGGGAAAGGACTTAAAGATATCGGTTGGGCTCTCGAGTACGAGGGAACCATCGAATCTGAGGAAGCGATAGAAATCGATATCGGGCATAAATGGTTCAAAATTTCCGGCTCTCTCAAATCAATGTTTTCCATCTCGGCAGGCTGGGGCATCTCGGCAGGCGATGGCATCTCGGCAGGCAAGGGCATCTCGGCAGGCTGGGGCATCTCGGCAGGCAAGGGCATCTCGGCAGGCAAGGGCATCTCGGCAGGCTGGGGCATCTCGGCAGGCGATGGCATCTCGGCAGGCTGGGGCATCTCGGCAGGCTGGGGCATCTCGGCAGGCAAGGGCATCTCGGCAGGCAAGGGCATCTCGGCAGGCGATGGCATCTCGGCAGGCGATGGCATCTCGGCAGGCGATGGCATCTCGGCAGGCTTGTCGATCACCTGCAAAAAAGTTCTCAAATGGTCCCTCAATCTTTTCGCTGGCACGGCGGTTTGGAAGAAGGCCACAGAAGAGGACTCGATCGTAGAAGCGGCCGAGATCCAGGGAGGAGAAGTCAAATACGGGACGGTCCGGATTATAGAAGAGGATGCCGCTTGAGGTATTCCGGGAGGTTTTGAAATGAATCTGGCTAGAAAAATCCGAACTCTTCAATTCATCCAGGACAAGATCGAGGCCGCGAATTTCTATCTCCTCGATCTCGAATGGCTGGCCACGAAGCTCGAATGTCTCACCATTTTCCACAAGGACCGCGTGGCGAAGCTGAAACGGGCGGAAGACGTTTTGGAAGGATGCCAGGAGGGATGCAACTGTCCAATTTCCGTAGCGGAAAGGGCCTGTCGGGAGGAATTCGGGTCGGTCATGCTGGACGAGTATTACGCACTAGAGAAAAGATACCAGTCCGTCTGCCGCCGGTTGCGTGCGGCTATTTCTTTGAAGCCGGTGGCGTGATGATTCCGCTCAATATCCGGAATGCCCTCTGGGATCTTATGGACAATCTGGAAAAGGCTACTGATCTGACCGGAAGCGATGCGGAGGAGTGCGACCTTCTCTACATGGCGTGCGTGAAAATGGGCGAGTACCTCAAAACGGAGAAAGCCCATGAAAAGGCTCTTTGACTGGCTCGTCATCCTGATATGTGTGGCCGTTGGCCTCGCCTTCGAATGGAACGAGTTTTCGATGTTTTGGAGGGTCCTCTGGTAATGCTCTTCTGCTGAAAGGAGGAAAAGATGGGACTGGCGGCTTACATGACTTTAGACAACGGACGGCTCGAGCCGAGATACGCATGCCCGGCAGAAATCGACAACAAGTGCGACTGGTGCCAGGTGGAGCAGGAATCGACTCTGCTCCTGGGGAGTCTCTGGATTTGCCCGGCGTGCTACGCCCTGGCAGAAGAAGAATGGAAGGAGAAGACATGTTGACCGCAACCGCAGTAATCGACGAACTGGCTTTCGCGTGGACCCAGGCGAAAGCGGAAGAGGCGGCCGCCAATCGGCGCCGTCTCGAGATCGAAGGGAAGATCCTCGAGCTCCTCGAGAAGAAGGATGAAGGGTCCGTCACAGAAAAAACGGACTACTACAAGGTGACGGCGACCTACAAGATCAACCGGACGGTCGACGAAAAGATCGCCGTCTCGCTGGCCGACGAGCTGACGCAGGACCAGTTCCAACGGATCTTCCGCTGGAAGGCGGAGGTCGACACGAAGGAACTTCGGTTCCTGATGGAAAACAAGCCGGAGACTTATTCCGTGATCGCGCGAGCCGTCACGGCGAAGCCGGCAAAACCCACCTTGAAGATCGAGGAGATCGAACAGTGAAACTCTTGTCCACGAAGGACGCCCATGTCAACGGCGTCAAGATCCTGTGTTACGGCTCTTCCGGCGCCGGAAAGACCCGGCTCTGCGCCACCACGGGGGGAAAAACCGTCATCCTTTCGGCCGAGGCCGGCCTTCTCTCCCTGCGGGAGCACGACATTCCGTTTATCCAGATCCAGGGGATCGACGACATCTACCAAGCCTACGACTACCTGGCCAACGATCCGGAGGGGCAGACCTTCTCCTGGATCTGCCTCGACTCCATCTCGGAGATCGGGGAGGTCGTCCTCTCGGCCGGGAAGAAGTCGGCCAAGGATCCACGGGCGGCCTACGGGGATCTTCAGGAAAAGATGGGGGATCTCCTCCGCGCTTTCCGCGATATCCCCGGGCGGAATGTCTATTTTTCCGCCAAGCAGGACCGCATCAAAGACGAGGCGACGGGGATCATGCTTTACGGCCCCTCGATGCCGGGCCAGAAGCTAGGACTCCAGCTTCCCTACTTCTTCGACGAAGTGTTCGTCCTTCGGGCCGAAAGATCGCCGGACGGGAGCCTTGTCCGGACGCTCCAGACATTCCAGGACGTCCAGTACACGGCCAAAGACCGTAGCGGGGCGCTGGCCCCTTACGAAGACCCCGATCTCGGGGCAATCGCAACCAAAATCTCAGGAGGTCAGAAATGAGTCAGTTGAATTTTAACGCCGAGGAAGTGAACCCGAGTACCCCCTTCGAGCCGATTCCGGCGGGAGACTATCAAGGAAAGATCGTGGGCTCGGAGATCAAGGCCACGGCATCCGGGAGCGGCCAGTACCTCAAGATCGAGATCGAGGTCCTTGGACCTACCTGTGCCGGACGGAAGATCTTCGACCAGCTCAACATTAAAAACGATAGTCCGGAGGCGGAGCGGATCGGACGCGCTCAACTGTCGGCTCTTTGCCACGCGATCGGCGTTCTTCGCGTGTCGGACTCGAACCAGCTTCACGAAAAACCGTTCGCCTTCAAAGTGGGAATCGAAAAAGACACCACCGGTCAGTACGGCGACAAGAACAAGGTGAAGGGATACAAGAAGATCGATGGCGCGATCCCGTCCTTCCCCGCAGGCTCCGTCCAACCCGTTAACCCGGGGAGCACTCCAGCGTCCCCGGCCGCGGCGTCCGTTCCCCCCTGGCTCAGAGGGAAAACGGCATGAAGATGCCTGAGCCGATCCACTCTCTCGTGGCCGCGATCGACGCGGCCTGGGAGAGTCAGAAAGAAGATTGGAGGAGGCCCCACATTGGGGCCTCTCTCATCGGCCACTCCTGCCGGCGTCATCTCTGGTACTCGTTCCGATGGGCGAAGGCTCCCGAGTTCCCCGGGCGCATTCTTCGCCTCTTCGACACGGGACACAGAGAGGAAGCCCGCATGATCGGCGATCTCCGGATGGCCGGCCTCACCGTCTCCGAAGGACCATCGGAAGGGGTCCAGTGGGGATTCACGGAGAACGAGACGACGGGAGGGCATTTCCGGTGCCACCTCGACGGGGCGGTCCTGGGCGTTCCAGAGGCTCCGGAGACCTGGCACGTCCTCGAGTGCAAGACCCACAACACCAAGAGCTTCGAAAAGCTCCAGAAGGAAGGGGTCGAGAAGTCGAAGCCGGTCCATTACGCCCAGATGCAGGCCGGGATGCTCCTGTCGGGGATGGACCGGGCCCTCTACCTTTCTAAGTGCAAGGACACCGACCACTACGACTCCGAGCGTGTCGCTCTCGACAGGAAGGTCGCCAAGGGACTGATCGAGAAAGCCGGAGAAGTCGTGGCCTCTCCGGTCCCCCTGGAAAAACTCTCCCGGGATCCCGCCTTCTGGGAGTGCAAGTTTTGCGACCATCACCCTCTTTGCTTCGAGGGTCTCCCGATGGAGAAGAGCTGCCGGACGTGTGCCCATGTGGCCGCGGCCGACGAGGGGCGGTGGGTGTGCCAGAAGAAGGGATCTGTCCTTTCGACGGCAGACCAGAGGGCCGCGTGCGAGAAATGGGAGATGATCCGGTGATCGAGCTTCGCCCCTATCAGAGAGAAGCCATCGACAGCATTTACCGCTGGTTCGAGACGCAGGGAGGAGATCCGGTCCTGGTCCTTCCGACCGGATCCGGGAAGAGCGCCGTCCAGGCGGCGTTCGTCAAAGAGATTTTCGAGCGATGGCCGGGACAAAGAATTCTCCTCCTGGTGCATGTGAAGGAACTGGTTTCTCAAAATTTCGCCACACTGAAGCGCTTCTGGCCCGAAGCGGCCGCGGGGATCTATTCCGCAGGAGTGGGACGCCGGGAAGCGGATTTTCCCATCGTCGTGGCCGGGATCCAGTCGGTCTACCGGAAGGCCCACGAACTCGGCGAGCGCCATTTGGTGATTATCGATGAATGCTTTACCGGAGAAACTCTTATTTCTACTGTGCATGGCGAAAAAAGGATAGACGAGATTGAAGTCGGAGAAACCGTTATCAACGCCATCGGATTCGGAAGGGTTCGCTCCGTTTTCTCGAAGGAAACAACTTCATTGATGGAGGTAAGATTCTCAAATGAAAAAACAATTAGATGCACAAAAGATCACCCTTTTTTTACAAATGAAGGCTGGAAGGAGGCCGAACAGCTGGAAAGGGGAGAGGGCCTTTTCGGCTTCGAAGATGTGTACTCATTGTGGAGAAGCGTTTTACCCGTGGATGAAGGTACAGGAGAATGGCTAGATAACAATCGAGCAAGAAAAAATCTGGAGAAAGAGGATGTTTTGCTCGATCTCCTGCTCAAAGAAGCATTCGAATCCCATGTCCAACCCTGCAATAAGAATGAAAATGAAACAAAAACTTCGGGAAATAAAACATTGTCCTATCCGGAGAGGTGGGAACGGGAGGCTTCTTTCCATTCCTGTTTTGGCGCTTTTACATGCCTTGGGGGAGGGATGGGAAGCCGAATATGCAGTTCCGACGAAGAAGAGAAAAGGAATTGGTTATCCAACCTGTTACAAGCTGGATTTAGCAAATGCGGAAAAGAAGATAGGAATAGAAGTGAATGGAAGCTCCCATTCGACTATCGAGAGAAAGGATCAGGATTTAAAAAAAATTGCGTTACTTCGAGAATTTGGGTGGAAGATATTCGTCGTATCGAACTCAAAAGCCCTCGAACTGTATTCAACCTTCGAGTCTCCGGACACCCTTCTTACTTTGCTGATGGAATCTTAGTTCACAACTGCCACAGAATTCCTCCGACCGGAGCCGGAATGTATCAGACACTCCTGACGGGGCTCCGCTATATCAACCCCCATCTCCGGTTGATCGGGCTCACGGCCACCCCCTACCGGATGGGTCAGGGATATCAATGGGACGGCGAAGACGCTCTCTTCGACGGGCCCTCGTATCAGATCGACATGGGGGCGCTCATCCGGCTGGGCTATCTCTCGCCGCTGACGACGGCTCCCGTCGTGTCCCGGGCCAACCTCTCGCAAGTGAAGACGCGCCAGGGAGACTTCGTGGAGGGAGACCTCGAACGCGCGATGGACTCCATTACCGACCAGGCGTGTCGGGAGATGGTGGACATCGGTTCCGATCGGCGGAAGTGGATCGTTTTCTGCGTGGGGGTGTCCCATGCGGAAAACGTGACGCGGACGCTTCGCGATCTCGGTGTGACGGCGGAGCTTGTCACAGGAGAGACGCCGAACGAGATCCGCGACGCGATCGTGGACCGCTTCCGCGCCGGAGAGATCCGGGCCCTGGTGAACGTCATGGTCTTGACCACGGGCTTCGATGTGCCGGATGTGGACATGCTTGTCTTTCTGCGCCCCACGATGAGCCCGGGGCTTTTCGTACAGATGGCCGGAAGAGGGACCCGACTCGCCGAAGGAAAGACGGATTGTCTCATCCTGGACTTCGCCCGGAACCTCGACCGCCACGGGCCCGTCGACAAGATCGGAGCTCCGTCTTCGGGGACGGGAGAGCCTGGGGAAGCGCCGACCAAGAATTGCCCCGCATGTGGCACCACGATGTATGCCGGGGCGACCACGTGTCCCTCCTGCGGCCTTGAGATGCCCCGGGATCCGGAAAAGAAGCTGACCAGTCGGGCGAGCGATGCAAAGGCGATCTCCGATGACAGGCCAGAGAGGAGAGCGGTTTTCGGCGTTTCCTTCAGCCTTCACCGGAAGGAAGGAAAACCGGACTCCATGCGTGTGGAGTACGACTGCGGGCTCCAGACCGTCCGGCAATGGATCTGTCCACACCATGGCGACTATGCCCGATATAAGGCCGAGAAGTGGTGGGCGCGACACATCGAGTCCGAGATGCCGGCCTCCATCGGGGAAATGATCGAAGCGGCAAGAATGTCATGTCGGCCTATTACGACAATCTGGACGAAGGCGAACGGGAAGTTCGAGGAAGTGATCCGCACCGAGATCGGAGAGCGCCATGCCGTCATGTCTGCAATGTCTGAAATTCCGTTCTGATTTTTGCGGGGAGTGGAATCATTTGGTCCCCCCGGAATACCGGGAGGAGGGGTGTGAGAAAGGGGCGTTCGACGACGACCCGAAGGCCTTTGCGGAGGTGTTCGGGAAAGCCTCCACCATGGAAGAGTTGCTGGCCGTGACCGCCCGGTGGAACGCAGGGGACGTTTCGGACGATCTCTGGGCACTCTTCCAGGAGGCGCATCTTCGCCTGGTGAATTCTGGCCAGAAACCTTTGGTCCATTTCATCCGGATGGACCGGGTTTACCGTTGGTGTCTCGATCATGTGCCGTTTTCCCAGGTCGGCGCGACACTGATCCGGGTGGAGGAAGTGGCCGAGTCTTGCGGCATGACCGTGGACCAGGCGCAGGAATGCCTGGCGCAACTCTACAAGGAGGGAACCCTCAAGATGGAAAAGACGCGGAAAAAGGAATCTCTCTTCTGGCTGGAGGTGAAATATGACCGGCTCTGAACTCAGAGATCTTCGGGAGAAGGTCGGGCTCTCTCAGAAAGACCTCGCGGGAAAGCTCAGGCTGAACCAGACACGGATCTCTCTCTATGAACGCGGGGCCCTTGTCATCGCCCCGGAGGTCGAGGAGAAGATCGAAAAGGTCCTGGTCGAGTTCCAGGTTCGGAGAAAAACAGAGCCTTCCGTCGAGAAAGGAAGGCCTAAGAAACTGAGCCGGGCAGAAAAGGACGCCAAAGCGAAAGAGGAGTTGGACCGAAAGACGGCGGAATATGTCGAAAAGCACGGCAGGGAATCGACCGATCGAGCCGCCATCTCCGAAGAATCGATACATCAAGCCGGTGAGACGAAACCTACCGATTTGCAGTCCAAAACTGCAAAAAATGAGACGGTTTCCCTTTTCGACGAGATACCGGGAGGGCCCGTCGAAGTCCGGGTCTGCCACGATGTGACGCTCTCCCGGGAGACACTTTTGGCGCTTGCCGATCTCATTATGAAGGGGATCCGCGCTCTTCGTGAGGAGCCGGTCTCCATCCGGCCAGAGGTCCTCCAGTCGGCAAGAGAGGGAGACCGCTACCGCACCAGGACTCAGGAATTGCTGGGGAGGGGGTATTAGGGGTAAACAACCCCGGACTGAAGTCGGGGGTTGTTTACTATCGATCCTCCTGGTGGGATGGTTCATCCTCGACTACTTCCCCATGCTTTCATAGGGCCATTCTTCTCCCGAGAAAGCGCAAACCGACAGATGGAAGTGATGAGACACAATCTCGGAAAGAATCCGAGCGTCTGGTGCGCGAGTGGTCATTCCTGTCCGGACTATAAAAGGCTTAGAAAACTCTTGGAGGAGACCCCATGAGCACCAGATTTACTCAGCCAATGTATGGCCCCCCTAAAGAACAAGTTTTAATGAGGGTGGGGTGGCAACGAAAAGCATTAACCAAGGAGAAACAGTGCCAGACATGCCGCCACTACGAACTAAGATTCGACAGGACGCCGAAAGGGAAGGAGCGATGACAGACTCCGAATACCAAATGGCCCAAGACCTGCTCATTGGACAGGCCAAGGTCTTATCATTCATCGACTGGACGGCGTTTCTCGCCAGAATCGAGCGGGCGGACTCCATTGGAGCAATCATTGACCCGACATTGTACCGGAAGGGGGCCGAAAGGCTTTATCTCATCCGGGATGTGGCACGTCAGGCCCAAGGACTCGTGATGGCCTACGACAAACTTGGGGAGTATTTGGAGAAGGAGAGGCGGCATGAAGGGATGGGTTGAAGTCGAACATGACGGATCGCAGAGGATGAGGATATTGGGCGTCGGCCCGCTTTCCGACGATGAGGTTGTTCGGACGATCAGGGAGAGAAAGAAATGCAGTCTGGAGCAGAACCGCAAAGACCGTCTCGAACGGATCGCCACGGCGTGTTTGGGAGCGTTTATCTCTTATCCAGAAGCCGGCGCGCATCAGATTGCCGATCACGCTTTGGATATCGCAAAAGTCCTCGTGGCGAAAATTGATCAGGAGGGGGTGGAACAGAGATGAGACTTCTTAAGCTCATTGAGCGATCCACGATCACGGCATTGAAGCTCCCGTTCGCCGTTGCGTGGGATGTGGTGTCTCTCGGAAACATGGGGGAAGAGTCTGCGACCGAGAAAGTCATCGATGATCACAAGAGAATGAAGAGGGAGGACGAGCGTGGGTAGGCCAGACATCGAGGGGATCAAGGAACGATGTGAGAAGGCGACTCCGGAGCCATGGGAAAACAATTTACACCATTGGGGAGATACCGTTGTCGAATGGGATTTGGCACATGGCCGGCTAAGACTGGAAGGTGATGGGGGTCCAGGTTTTGATGATGATGCGGAATTTATCGCCCATGCAAGATCCGACATTCCGGCCCTTATTTCGTATATCGAAGAACTCGAAAGAGAGCTATATGACGACAGCCAGGACGAAGAGGCGCAGGAAGAGTCGGACTATTACGAGGGATTGCTAGGCCACTAAGGAGGAGAAATGACCACGCTCACGCTTGAGGAGGCGGCCAGGTTTCTCAAGGTCACTTCGGACTGGCTCCGCAAAGAGGCCAAGGCGAAGAGGATTCCGGGGCGTAAAGTCGGGCGTCTTTGGAGGTTTCTCGAAGAGGATTTGATGGTGTGGGTTCGCCAGGGGTATGCTCAAGTCGGGCACACCCGGACCCCCCTCGTGGAGGTGTCATGGGACTATTCAAAAGAGGATCCGTCTGGTTCGTCGACTTCACGACGCCAGGCGGCCAAAGAATTAAGAGATCGGCTCGGACAACCGACCGGAAAGAAGCACAGGAACTCCACGACCGCCTGAGAGCGGATGCGTGGAGGCGCGACCAGTTTGACGAAAGGCCCGAGAGGACGTGGGAGGAGGCCGCTCTCGCATGGCTCGACGACAGAAACCGGGCAGATAACGGGACGCTCGCCGGGATCCTTCGCTGGCTCACGGACCGGCTCGAAGGGAAGAAGCTATCGGCCATCACCGCCCCCCTAATCGGGGAACTGACGGCACAGAAGCGAAAGGAGAAGGTGAGTGTCGCCACCATCAATAAGTACCTCATGGTGCTTCGGGCAGTCCTTCGGCACGCCCACGCCCTGGGGTGGATCCCCTCGTCTCCCCGGATCCGCGTTTTGAAGACGGAGACGCGGCGGGTGCGCTACCTGACGAAAGACGAGGCCTCCCGGCTGATTGCCGCTCTTCCGGAGCACAAAGCGGACATCGCGAGATTTTCGCTGGCCACCGGACTGCGGATGAGAAACGTGCTGGGGCTCGCGTGGTCGCAAGTGGACATGGCGCGTCGGGTCGCATGGATCCACCCGGACCAGGCCAAGGCCCGGAAGGCGATCTCGGTCCCGTTGTCGGACGAAGCGGTGGACGTGATCCGAAAACAGCTCGGAAAATGCGACACGCATGTTTTCAGTTTTAGGGGACGGCCCATCGCCCGGGTCAACAACCGGGGGTGGCAGAAGGCGTTAAAGAAAGCAGGGATCAAGGATTTTCGCTGGCACGACCTGAGACATACCTGGGCCTCCTGGCACATCCAGAACGGCACGCCGCTTTCGGTGCTTCAGGAGCTCGGAGGATGGGAGTCGGTGAGCATGGTCAAACGCTATGCCCACCTCTCCGGAGAACATCTCCAAAAATATGCCGGGAATGGGGGTCGCGTCCCAAATACGTCCCAGCAGACGTTGGAGGTTGTAAAATAGTGGTGAGCCGCCTGGGCTTCGATCCCAGCACACTCGCCTTAAAAGGGCGATGCTCTACCGAATGAGCTAGCGGCTCGTCGTTAATTATGAAAAAAAAGGGACCAAAGGTCAAGCCAAAT
>JAEHJW020005072.1_pt1 | contig 52215 bp, 70 predicted proteins | sample 9271431 | NCBI WGS metagenome assembly JAEHJW02
CGATTTGTTGATCACGCAAGCCCGGTCGGACTTGCACGCGAAGTTTTCGTCTTCTCCCACACAAGTGAGTGAAACATGAGCAAGACCGTTGCAGCCCTTCCTGATGAAACCACCTCGAAAGGTCGCAAGACCAAATCGAAGGCCCTTGCCACCATGGCGGACCTCGAGAACCTCTACGCCGCGCGTAGCCAGGAAGCCGCTGCCGCGGCACCGAGTGCCGAAGGTCCTCCGCGCGTGGTGCCGAAGGACATGATGTTCTGGGTCGGTGAGAAAACCCTCCCCGATCCGCTCGAGGTGATCGTGGTGGCCGAGGCCCTGCAGCATGTGTGGTATGAGGAGGCGTACGATCCCGAGAACCCGGCGCCTCCCTCCTGTTTTGCCGTAGGGGCCGTGTCGGCGGACGATCCGGAGGGCAAGAAAACGCTGCATGCGCATCCTACGAGTCCGAATATCCAGGGTGGTCCGAATGATCATGACTGCGGAACGTGCCCGCTCAATCAGTTCGGGAGCGCCGAAGTGGGGCGCGGTAAGGCGTGCGCGAACAACCGCGTGCTCGCCATCGTGATGGCGGATGACCCGGCTCTCACGGACCCGAAGCGTGAGCTGCGCTACGCAACGATGACTCTCTCCCCGACCGCCCTCTCGGCCTGGGGGAAGTTCGTCAAGGGGATCGATCGCGAGTACAAGCGCCCTCCGGAGGGGATCGTCACGAAGTTCTCCTTCAACAAGACGGATGCGGATGAGCGCCGGCGCAAGGCCGTGGTGCCGATCGGCTATGATCTGATCCGCGACTATCAGACGGCCGTGCGGGTGAACAAGCTCCGCGAGGAGATCCTGGAGTCGGGGGCGCTCGTGCGACCGCTGCCCGTCGAGGCCCGCACCGCGGCCCCGAAGCCGGCGAAAGGGAAAGGGGGTAAGAGCGCGAAGGCGAAGAAAGCGAAGTTCTGAGCCGTGGCGCGGAAGAAATCGTACGGGGGTCTCGGGGAGCTTTCCGGGATGAGCGATGCTCAGGCGCTCGAGACCCTCCTCGGCAATGCCCAGAAGCTCTCCATGTTCTGCGCAAGCGCACCGAGCATGGACGAGCTTCGCCGGCTCATGGCGCTGGAGATCGTGTCGAACGGAGCAGCGCGCCCGCATATCCTGGAGAAACTGCGCTCGAGCATTTCCCGGGCGCGCAGTCGCGAGTCCCGCACGGCATTCGCCACCGTCATTGCCGCGATCGATGCCGGGAAGGTACCCGAAGTCAATCCTCTCGAGCGGCTTTTTGGCTATGACTGCGGAGAAGATGGTGAGGTTGTCAGCATCATCGATGGAGTGATTCGGGAGATCGCGAGCCGAGTACTGCTGTGAGGGGCTACAGCAGTCTCGCCGAACGACTGCTGTGCCTTTCTGTTCTCGACCCCATCTCGGAGTGCTGGGTGTGGATCGGTCGGCGAGATACGAAGGGGTATGGGCGCTTCTGTCAACGGGTGGCGGGGCGCCCGCACCCGGTTCCGTTCTACGCACATCGTGTGTCTTACGAGGTTTTTCGGGGCATCGCGATTCCGGCCGGATTTCAGCTCGATCATCAGTGTCGAAGTCCTTGGTGTATCAATCCCATGCACTTGGAGCCGGTGCCGGCAATCACGAATCGGGAGCGGCAGATGCTTAATTACTATGATGATCGCCCGGAGCCGCGGTTATGGTTGCCTGAGAAACTTTATGAGATTGAGTTGAATTGTGGCCAATAACAAACCCATATTGACCCTCGACTTCGAGACGGAGGCGATTGAGCCGCGTCCGCATTACCCTCCGAAACCCGTAGGCGTGGCGCTGCGTACGCCGAAATGGAAGAGAGCGCGGTACTTGTCCTGGGGACATCCGGGCTATAACAATTCCACGCGCAACGATGCACGGCGCATCATCCTCGAGCTGCTGCGGGATCATGTGGTGCTCTGCCACCACGCGGGATTTGATCTCGATATCCTTGAGACGCACCTCGGCATTCCGTGGCCGAGCGAACACCACGATACACTGCTGCTTGCGTTTCTGGTGGACCCCGACTCGTCTAGCCTTTCTTTGAAGCCTCTCGCCGAGCGGTATCTCGGTGAGCCGCCGAGTGAGCAGGAGATGCTCCACGATTGGATCTTGGCGAACGTCAAGGAAGCGACCAGGAAAACGGCGGGGGCGTACATTGCAAAGGCGCCTGCGGAACTCGTCGCCCCCTACGCGATCGGGGACGTGGATCGAACGTACGGTCTTTTTCAGTATTTCATGGCGGAGTTGCGCCGCGAGCCGCGGTTGATACGCGCGTATCAGCGTGAGCTCAAAGTGACACGGACGCTCATCAAGATGGAACGGCGCGGAATTCCGATCCGGACAGGGGTGCTCGAGAAGGACATCAAGCGATACGAAAAGACGCTCGAAGAGATCGAGATCGCCCTGTTGCGCAAGCTCAAGGTACGACACCCGAAAGAGGCACGCGCGGAGTTTTCCTGGTCGGGCAAGAACTTCGCGAACCTGTTGCTCAAATCCGGGCTCGTGAAAGAACTGCCGATGACCGAGAAGGGGAACGCTTCCGTCTCGGCCGAGTCCCTCGCGACAGTGATGCCGAAGAAGCTTGCCCACGAGTTCGAAGTACGCTCCCAAATTGCCGTATGTCTTCAGACTTTCATGCGGCCGTGGATGGCGCAGACGAGTGAAACGGGTGGTACTTTCCATGTAAAGTTCAACCAGGTGCGAGGTGACTATCACGGCGGGAGCGCGATTGGTGCGCGGACGGGGCGACTGAGCAGCAGTCCGAATTTTCAAAACGTCATTCGCGGTGACAAGGATGCGCGGGTGCCAAAGTTGCGCGATTATGTAGGGCGTGGTCGCTTCGCACTTCTCGGGCAGCGGGACGCTTCCCAGCAGGAGCTTCGCATTACCGCCGAGTACGAGGATGGTCCTTTCAAGGCGGCATATCTGAAGAACCCCCGGCAGGATGGACACACCATGGTCGGTGAGTTGATTCGCGAGACCACGGGTATCGTACTTGATCGGTACCCGGTCAAAACCATCAACTTCGCAATTCTCTATGGGGCCGGCATCAATAAATTGGCTGCGCAGTTGGGGGTATCGAAGGAGGAAGCCAAGCGATTGCTCGAAGCGCACCGCAAGGCGCTTCCCGGCATTCCAGCGCTGCAGCGGGCGCTCAAAGAGCGCGCGATGCTGAATGAGCCGATCTTCACTTGGGGTGGCCGGCGCTATTACTGCGAGAAGCCGCGAATGATCGATGGGCGCCTACGCACATTCGAATACAAGATGCTGAATGTGTTGGTTCAAGGCTCGGCTGCGGATTGTACGAAGCAGGCCATGGTCAACTATGACTCGCTCGGTGCTTTCGCGGAGGAGAACCCGATGCTGCTCCAGGTGCATGATGAATTGATCTTTGGGATTTTTGACAAGAGGATTGCTCGCGAAGCGCAGCGGCGCGTGCGCGAGGCGTTTGCGGATCTCGAGGACTTCTCCATTCCGATGCTCTCGGACGGCAAGATCGGAGCGGTGAGTTGGCAGCGTATGAAGAAGATACCGAAGAGTTGGGAGGAATGATGGCGAAGCACGACCCCATAAATCATCCTAAACATTATTGTAGCCACCCTTCCGGGGTCGAAGCGATTCAAATTTGCGAACACCACACTTTCTGCATCGGCAATGCTTTTAAGTATCTTTGGCGTGCAGGGCTGAAAGATGCAACCGTGGCAGGTCAGATCGAAGATCTGCGAAAATCCATCTGGTACATCACCCGCGAGATTCAACGTTTGGAGTCCAAATAAGTGCCTAACCAAGTCAAATCCTGGTCCTACTCGCGCATCTCGGATTACCGTGTTTGTGCCGCAAAGTTCAATTTCAAGCACAACCTGCGCATCAAAGAGCCCGAGTCGCCTGCGATGAAGCGCGGTGGTGCGGTGGACGAGGCCGTAACGGCTTTCCTCACGGGGACGAAGCGCACGTTGCCGACCGAAAAGAAGTTCGGACTCAATTACGGCCCGCTCAAGCTTCGCCTCACTCAGTTGAAGAAGGCCGGCGCGCTCGCGCAGCTCGAGTACGCAGTGGATCGGAACTGGCAGCCTTGTGATTGGCGGGACTGGGACCGGGCATGGCTTCGTGCGAAGCTCGACATCGGTCTCATCACCGGAACCACGGCGCTCGTCGTGGACAACAAGACCGGTAAGGTCTACGCGGACAAGCATGCCGAGCAGCTCGAGATCTACGCCGCCGTAACTTGGGCGCAGCATCCACAGGTGACGGAAATCCAAGCGGAAATGTTCTACCTCGATCAGGGCGTCGCTTCCGCGCCCGCGGTATTCACGGATTTGAAGAAGACGATCCCGCGATTGCGCAAGAAATGGGAGAAGATCGCGAAGCCGCTCTTCAACGACACGAAGTGGAAGGCGGTTCCCGGCACGCACTGCTCCTGGTGCCCGTACTCCGGGCGCAAAGGCGGTCCGTGTGACAAGGGGTGATAATCCGCTCGAGAGTCGCATCGAAGCGAAGTCCACGCAGTATGCCGTCAGCAAAGGGTGTCTTCACTACCGATTGAACGGGCTCGGGTGCCGGGGCAAGGACGACCATATCTACGTGTTGCCGAACGGCTATGTGCTCTGGTGTGAGTTCAAACGGGCGAATAAAGAGCCTCGGCGCAACCAGGAGCTGCAGCACGCGGAGTTGGAGGCTCGGCATCAACTTCATACCGTAGTGCATTCGGTCGAAGAATTTAAAATAGATCTCGACAACGCGCTTCGGTTTCGAATTCGAAGGGTACCTTCTTCATGGTGAGAGAGCCTATTTACAAAGCACGCCGACACGATAAGGCGGTAATTGCGCATCTGCTTGCACGGCCTTGTGGAGGCACATTCTCAGATCCTGGCACCGGGAAAACAGGTCAAGTCCTGGCCGCGTTCCATGTGCTCAAGAAAAAGAAACTGCTCGATCGGTTGCTCGTGGTGGCACCGCTCAACCCTATTCACCAATCCTGGCCCGGAGAGATTGTCAAGTGGGGTTTCCCTTACCAGATGACGATCCTTCACGGACCTAAGAAAGATCGCCTGCTCGGTGAGACTGACACCGATATCTACGGGATCAACTACGACGGTTTGGCGTGGCTCAAGAACCATCTTGATCGTTTGTTGGCTAAAGGGGATCGGTGGTGGTTGGTGCTTGACGAATGTTTCGTAGGCTCAACATTAGTGGAGACTGCACACGGACTACGTCGGATTGATTCTATAAAACCAGGCGACTTTGTATTGAGTTCAAACGGGCAGTGCGAACCGGTACGTCGCGTATACAGAAAGTTCTCAGAGGTTTTGGTCAAGCTCGTTTTGTCGGATGGAAGTTCTATTACATGCACACCGAATCATCCATTTTTTACGGATCTAGGTTGGGTTTGTGCAGGCAATCTTGCCGGGAGACGACTTTATGATCCGGAAGCAGTGCGCGTATTGCAAAAAAGAGTTCCGTGTGAAATACGCGACTTTGACGAGACCAAGAAAATTCTGCGGGAAATCTTGCGCTTCGAAAGCAAGATGGGAAGTGCCCGGGAATCGAGAAGCATGGGGGAAAGCAATGTCGAAAGGTGCGTTGCGCAGATATCAGTTAAACCCCAAAATTGGGACACCGCACACCCCAGAAAGCAGGGCCAAGGTGAGCCGTGCTCTCAGAAAGATGCGACATCGCCCGACGATTCGTGGTGGGAACGGGCATATCGCTCCCGCACAACAAATGCTGGGACGATTCTTGAACTCGCAATGGAAAATGGAATTTCCCATCAGCTTGGGGAAAAGGCAGCTTGGTTATCCAACTTGCTACAAGGTAGATTGGGCATTGCCGGCGAGAAAGATCGCTATCGAGGTGGATGGGGAGACGCACAGAGCCTTGGTGGTGAAAGCACGGGATTTGAAGAAAACCAAAATGCTGGAAAAACTAGGGTGGAAAGTGTTACGTATCTCGAACAAAGAAGTGCTGAGGCTGTTTACGATCTCGAAATCGACGGGCCGTGCCCGCATTATTTCGCGAACGGATATTTAGTTCACAATTCGCATAAAGTTAAGCACACCAACACAACTCGGTTCAAAGTGCTGCGCCCAATGTTGCCGCGCTTTCACCGCCGCACGATTCTCTCCGGCACCCCGAGACCGAACGGCCTCATGGATCTTTTCGGCCAGGTGTATTGTCTTGACCTGGGCGAAGCGCTGGGGCGTTACATCACGCATTTCAGGCGCAACTATTTCTACCCCAGTGGGTATGGCGGTTACGATTGGATTCCGCAGAAGGATGCGGAAGAGAAGGTTTATGCAAAGTTGAAGGGGATGCTGATCCGGGTGGATGAAAAGGTTCTGGATTTGCCGCCCATCAACGAAGTACCGGTTCACATCGAGCTTCCTGAAGAGGCGCGAAAAACGTATCGGGAACTCGAAAAGGAATTTGTCGCGGAGCTCGAAAACGCGACGATCGTAGCGGCGAATGCGGGGGTGAAGTCGGCGAAGTTGCGCCAGGCGGCGAACGGGTTTCTCTACGACAAGACAGGGGTGTGGCACGCGCTGCATGATGAGAAGATTGAGGCGATCTCGAATCTCGTCGAGTCTTTGGACTCACCATTGCTGGTGGGGTATGAGTTCGAAGCAGATGCAGAGCGTTTAGCCAAGGCGTTAGGGGATGTTCCCATTGTCAAGGACTATTCCGCGGCGAAGCGTCCGGCGTTATTCGCCGAGTTCAACGCAGGAAAGCTGCCGGTGCTGCTGGCACAGACGGGCTCCGTATCCCTCGGCGTCAACCTTCAGGAAGCGTGTCACCATGTTGCTTTTTTCGGATTGACTTGGAAGCTGGATGATTACATCCAATTTCGCAAGCGCGTACATCGATCCGGGCAGAAGCGTAGTGTCACGGTGCATCATATCGTGGCGCGAAACACCATCGAAGATCGGGTGATGTGGCCTTGCCTCATGCGCAAAGAAGCGGGGCAAATGGACTTTTTTACCGTTCTGAAACAAGCTTACTCAATCCGTTGAAAAGTACTTGACAAGTGTACCAATTGATGCTCCAATGGACAACGTAATGAAGAACCTCGTGGATCTCGAAACAGCCGTGAAGAAATTGGTTCAAGCATACGGTGGGGTTCGCTCCGCGGCCCGAGCGCTCGACCTTGATTGCGGGTATCTATCCCGTCTCCAATCGGGCCAGAAGAGCAACCCCACCCCGGAGGTTCTGCACAAGCTTGGACTACGGCGCGTAGTCTTTTACGAAAGGATTTCGTGATGGTCGATCAGCAGAACCGTCCGCACTCGGCTGACGGGCCGTCGCACCGCTGGCGTGATGGCTGGGAGTTGTATTACTGGCACGGCGTGCGCGTGACACGTCAGATCGTGATGGAGCCGCACACGATCGCCATCGACCAAGTGCGCGCCGAAGAAAACGCCGAGGTGCGTCGTGTCATGATTGAGCGCATGGGATACGAGCGCTATCTACGCGAATCAAACGCGACGCTCGCTCATGAAGATCGCTACGGCAAGCTCTGGCGCGCGCCTAGGCCCGACGATACCGATATCGTCATGGTGGAGGTCATCAATTCGACCCCCGAGCCAGACGGAAGCCGCAACCGCTATATGCTCAGGGTCCCGCCGACGATCAAGACCGCTCACGAAGCCGTTGCATGGACGTTCGGAAAAACGACGGCGCAGTACGCGCCGGAGTTTGAGACGTGAGCGGCAAGATTGGCCTCACCAAGCGCGAGCTGTTCGCGGAGCTGGCGAAGTGAGCACTACCATGACACATTTCGGCGATCCGTGTATCCACTGCGGCCTCGCGCATGACGCTGTTGAGTCTGGCCCATGTGCCGGCGATAAATCCAAAGCCATTCCAGTTGCTTGGTGCTCTCTTGGAGTGCGATGGGACCACGTTGAGCATTACAAAATCTTGATGAGTACTGGCGAGATCGAGCATAGATGGGAGCATATCGAGATGCATCTGCCGTTCACCTACCTCAAGAACGCCACATTTCGGCAGGAGCTGGCCAAGTGAGCGCGCCGACGCCGCAGCGCTACGACTGCGCAGGCCCGAAGAATCAGTGGGATCATTGCGAGGGCTGCTACCACATGGAGCCACATCCCAGAGGCGACTACGTGCACTGGGACGACTACGACGACCTCCGCGCGCTCAACGCGGAGCTGCTGGCGGGGCTTGCGGAGATCGCTTGGTCCAATGACACCGCATGGCAGCAGCAACGCGCTCGCGAGCTGTGTGCCAAAGCAAAAGGTGAGACAACATGATCGACGTGACCACGCACGGCCCCGACGGCCATTGGGACGTTGCCGACATCGCGAGGCTGTGCAGCTACCGGGACCGGCTGCGTGGACTGAACGCGGAGCTGCTGGCGGCGGTGGATACGCTGCGCAGCACGTTGCAGTTGATTGAGGCTATGAGATGCCTCCACGGCAAGCCGGAAAGGTGCCCGTGTCCGTGCTGCATCGCGGGGCGTGCTCTTCGTTTTAGCGCCAAAGGGGAAACGACATGACTGCATATACACCGCGGCGCTTCGATAGATGCCTTCTTATTGATCCGACAATGCGTTGCGACAATGAGGACGCTGCCAAATGCTGCCAGGGAACCCCCAATTTCAAATGCCCTTGCGACTGCCACCGGATCGAAAAGGATTCCGAGATCGAGCGGCTCCGCGCGTCGCTGGCGAATGCTCGCAAGGGAATCCTTACCGTGGACGACCTCCTAAGGGCGCACGGCTTTGAAGCGGACTCCTCGGCTCGCAATCTCCTGATGTGCGTGTGCCCCGACGAACAGCTAGCGGACGAGACGTCACGAAGTCTGCCGCGAGACGGTACGCGCCGCGCGGCCTTCAATGCGTGGTGGCAGGAAATGTGGAAGGACAACGAGCCGCGAAGCTCTCCCGCATTCGATGAGCAGCTGCGGAGCTGGTCATTGGACGCATGGCTGGCAGGCGCCGCGCATGAAAGAGAGCGAATCGCCGCAATGCGCCCGGAGAAACCCTCCGATGGCCGCCAACTCACGCTGAAGGACTTCGGCTATGCGCCGGGAAACTACTCCTTCAGGTGCCTGGACTGCGGTCAGGATGCGATAGGCGACAAGCGCGCGATACGGTGTGAGAAGTGCGCGGCGCAAGCTCTACGAGAGAATCGAAGCGGTTTGAAAGCCTCCGAGGTGTCCAAATGAGCTCCTATGAACAGCCCGACGATCCGCACGCGGAGTGCGCTATCGAAATCGACCGCCTCCGCGCGCTCAACGCGGAGCTGCTCGCGATGGTGGAGTTGGCGGTCCAAACGTGCTCAGTTTGTCGCGGAAATGGCAAATTGAGCGATACGCATAACTGGGGCGCGTGCCCCGCCTGCGCCGACCTGCGCGCACTGATCGCGCGGGCGAAGGACGCTCTGTGAGCGAGGATTTGCGAGTCACAGACCGCGCTCAGGTCACCAATGGCCGCCTGCGCAAGCGTATCGCGAAGTTGACACAGCAGCGCGATCACTGGCGCGAACGGGCCGAGCGTCTGGAATACGCGCTGCGGATCGCACCGTCCATCGAGCACAGCGTTGAGCGGTATGAGCGCGCGCAAGCAAACGCGAACCGGCTGCGTGAGCTTGAAACGGCGCATTGGGCTATGGTGCATGAGATCGAGCGGTTGCAAGCACTGATCGCGCGGGCGGAGGGGAAGGTATGAGCGACGAGAAGCGCCGCGTCCACTGCCCACAGTGCCTCGGGAATCTGGAGAGCAACGCCATTGTGTGCGGCGAGCACGCATGTCAAATAGTACGGGTGCCGTGCGCGCTTTGTCGCGGCCTCGGTGACCTCCCGCGCGAACAGCTAGTTTGGATCGAGCACGGCAGAACAATCCGGCGCGAGCGCATCGCCGCCGATCGGAGTCTATCCGAGGAGGCACAGAGACGCGGGATCTCCGTCGTCGAGTTGTCCGAGGAAGAACGCGGAGCGCGGCCGCCGATTTTAGGAGGTGCACGATGAGCGCCGATTCCACCGTCTGCCCTCACGGCTCGCTGCGCCGCCAGTGCGAGCTGTGCGAGCGGGATGAGGAGATTGCGAGGCTGCGCGACCAGCTGCGCCTCGCGAACATTAACGCCGGGCTACTACTCGCGCAAAGCACGGATGCGGATGTGGAGAATCGTGAACTGCGCGCGGCGGTTGAAAGGATGCGCGCCACTGAACGCAAGTTCGGAACATTGATGCACGAACTGATGGACGAGCCAGATCAGCTGCGCGCGACGGTGGAGAGACTGACCGCAGACCTAGCCAGCGCGCACGAGCAGCTGGCAGACCAGACGGCGCGGTGGGCTGCGGTGGTCAGTGAGCGCGATGCTCTCCAGGCCAGCATCGACGCGCTCATGCTCGAATACTGCCCAGACGATATGACGCCGGAGCAGACGAAGGAGTGGGCGCGGCACCAGGTTCTGCATCATCTCACCGCTGAAGAGCGCGCGGCGCTGGAACACGGGCAGAAAGCGGTGGATGACGGCCAGCTATGCCCGCACGGGCTGCCGCGCGCTGAAAACATCTGCGGGCCGTGCTCAGAGGGTGAGCCCAATCGGACACCGTTGAACGGGAACGATAGTACATGAAGATCGCGGATGTCGGGCTGGATGATTGGAAAATCCCGGTGTTCAAAAAGCACTTGGATGCTGCGGGATACAAGTATGAAGAGCCTGCGCGCTTCACCGAGGGCACGTCGATTTTAAGGGTGCACTACGAATGGGTGCACGAACTGCAACCAATCATAGAGGCGGCTCAGCGGGAATGCGCCGAGCGCCGTGAGGAATTGACCCATGCCGAAGATTGAACTCACCGACGGCTCGCCCGTACCCACAGATGGCAGCCACAAGGAGATAGACCCGAGGACAGGGCAGCAGAAAGGGTACATTGTTCTGTCGCCCGAGGAACGCGCCAAGGGCTTTGTGAAGCCTGTCCGACGCAGCTACACGCACAATAAATGCGGAGGCGTCACGACCGTGGGACGCGCCTTGGCCGAAACGTATGCCCGAGACCCGTATTTCTACAGCGGCACGTTCTGCTGTAACTGCGGCACTCACTTCCCCCTGGCTCAATTCGACTGGGAGGACGGCGAGCCGATGGATACGAGCTTGCAAGAGGAATGGCAACGCACCGAAGGCGAGCGGCGCCGAAAAGCGCGCCATGCAGCCCTCCAGAATAGGGTGGCGCAACTGCGCTCCGATCTGGAGCAGGCCGAGCGCGAATTAGCTTCGGAGAGCGAGGACGCGAGTCATGAGTAAAAGCAGGCTGGAAATTCGGGTGCTGTGCATCGGCAGTGTTCCCCGCCCACGCGGGGATGAACCGGAGATGGAGATTTGCATCACCGGAGAAGCCGAGGCCGCTATAGATGCGGATGGCAAGCCCGCGTGACGCCTCAACGCATCCAGCTTCGCCGCACCAAGGGCTGGCGCATGCCACCGAACACTGTGAAGGTCGCGCGGCCGACGCAGTGGGGCAATCCGTACACGGTCGAGCGGTGGGGCCGCGAGGGCGCGATCAGGAAGTATCGGCTGTGGCTGGAATTGAAGCTCAGTTGCGGCCTCGATCTCTCGCCGCTGCGGGGCAAAAATTTGGCGTGCTTTTGCCCACTCGGTCAGGCGTGTCATGCAGATGTGCTGCTGGAGTTCGCCAATGCGCCCACCGGACGCAGCGTGCGCACGGCGGTGAGGCGCAAGCGTGGAATGATAACTGGAGTCCGACATGGTTGAGAAATTCCTATCCGTAGATCCGCACAAAATCGACGACGATGTGTGGTGGTATGAAGAAAACATTGGGATAACCGTCGTGGTCCGATTCCGAGACAACCAAGGAATTTGCATCGGGTCAGAGCAGCGCGTCATCAGTTGGCGCTCTCTCCGAGCCGCGTTGCGCCGAAAGAACAAAGAGAGCGCGGCGAAAGCGAAACGTAAGAAATAACGTGGCCTACATCGACAAAATCTACGGCACGCACGAACAGCGCCGCGAGCTGAAGCGCGTCATCCGGCGCTCGCGGCTTCCTGGGCATGTGCGCCGGGCGTTCTACCGGAATTTCTACGCCGTCGGCCATCCTGTTGTGTGCAACCTGCCGACGCGACTCGACCGCGTGCTCTGGCGACTGCCTGGACTGCCGACGTGGGTGCGGGAGCGGCTTGCGGAGCAGCACGGTGCCGACGGGCCGGGAGGGGAGAGGTGAACGAGGCTGATCGGTTACAACAGACTGGAGATGACAATGGGTTGTGATATTCACTGCTTTGCTGAGCGCCGCGGCTCTAATGGTTGGGAATGCGTGTCGCTAGACCCGATGCCGTTTGATTGTCGCAGTTACGGAATGTTCGGATTCTTGGCTGGCGTGAGGAATTATTCCGCCGTGCCGCCTATTGCCGCACCTCGAGGCTTCCCGGATGACGCCAGCCCGGAGGCGAGGGAGAGCTATGAGGACTGGGACATGGATGCCCATACACCGTCGTGGCTCACCCTGGAGGAACTCTCGGCGTTCGACTACGACGCTGAAGTTGAGAACAGACGCTACACCAAGCAGGAAGGCCCGAACTTCTACAACGGCGGAGCCACGTGTGAGCCTGGCAGCGGGAAGAAAACGCCATGGCGTGAGTTTCTTGGCGAGTGGTTCATGGAGGAACTTCAGCGGCTCAAAGACGCCGGTGTGGAGCGCATCGTGTTTTGGTTCGACAATTGAGGGCATGAGATGAGCATCGACCGCGATATCGACCAAGACGCCGCCCGCTATCGCTGGCTCAGGCGCAGGATCGAGGTGTGCATGATAGAGCCGGTGAGTGGCACTACGCGGCCCGCGCTCGAGGTGCGCCTCGGGTGCGAGTTTCTCGATATCACGCCGCGCCCGAGAAGCACTGACGCCAGTGCGGCTGAGGCGCTGGACGCTGCGATTGATGGGGCGATGGCGAGAGAGAGGCTATGACTATGCCCACAGAATCCGAAATCGTCGAATGGCTAGACCCGGACTGGCGCGATCACTACGCCGACATCGAGAGCGCGGCTGAGGATTACCGCCGCTACGCACCAGCGGAGTGGGCGAAGGCCCGCGCTGAGCTGGTGGCGATGGATGCAGCGCCTGATCCGGTCCAGCTCGCGTCGGCGACGTCCACGGAGGAGTAGCACCATGCTCGCCCTGCTGTTGTTCTTTGGGCTGCCGATGACGCTGACGTTCGTGGCGGGCTTTCTGATCGGGTACGGGTTGCGGCGGTGATCATCCATGTTCCTGACGCCTGACCAGCTGCGCGAGCTCACCGGCTATCGGATGCCGGCGTACCAAGTCCGCTGGCTGCAACGCAACGGTGTCCGCCATTTCGTGCGCGCCGACGGCAGGCCCTCGGTGCCGGTGGAGGCCGTCACAGGCCCCGCTGCCGCTGAAGCTGCGCGCAAGCCGGAGTGGCGGGCGATAGAGCGGCGAGGGTAAAGTCGTGGCTGTGGGGCGGCGCAGGACAAAGGACAAGCATCTCCCCCGCGGCGTGTACGTCAGCCACGGGGCTTATTACTTCGTTCGCCAAGTGGACGGCCGCAAGGTCTGGACGCGCCTCGGGCGGGACTACGCCGAAGCGCTTGGGAAGCTGGCGCAGATCGAGGCATGCGCGGGGCCGGCCGGGACCATCGCCGGACTCATCGAGCGGTACGGGATCGAGGAAGCCCCGCAGCTCGCCGAGCGCCACCGCCGCAACCGCATGGCCGACCTCAAGCGGATCAGTGCCGTGTTCGGAAAGCTGAAGCCGTCCGACATCACCCCAGGAATCGTGGCCGAGTATTGGCGCCGCGCCGGTCAGACCGAAGGCGCGCGCCACGAGGTACGCTCGCTGTCGGCGCTCCTAAGTTTCGGCCGCCGCAGCGGCGCACTCGATGGACCCAATCCATGTTTCGCGCTACGGCTGCCCGGGAAGGCACCCAGGCGCCGGTACGTCACCGATACCGAACTCGCCGTGGTGCTTCGCGTAGCGCCACCCATGATGCGTGCGGCGATTCACCTCGCCGTGCTCGCCGGCATGGACGGCGCGACGATCCGTGCGCTGGAGCGTCGGCACCTCACCGATCGCGGGGTCGAATTCAGCCGCCCGAAGCTCGCCGGCCGGGACCCCGAGGTGCAGGTCATTGAGTGGTCTGACCGGCTACGCGCAGTCGTGCGCGATGCGCTGGCGCTGCGTCCACAGGTGCGCCAGTTCGTGGTGTGCAACCAGCACGGCCAGCCGTACACGCTCGATGGGTTCCAGGCGCAGTGGCAGCGGGTGATGCGGCAGGCACTGAAAGCAGGTCTCGCAGAGCGGTTCCACTTCCACGACCTGCGCGCGAAGTCTGCGTCCGATGCTGCCTCCGATCAGGACGCTGCGGATCGCCTCGGCCACGCCGACGCCGCACTCACCCGGCGGGTGTATCGGCGGCTACCGAGGGTGGCGAAGCCGCTTGAGTAGTAGGCAGACGTCTCGAAATAGTAGGCGATGGTTTGAAGATTACACGCAAGTCATTGATTTATGGCGCCCCCGGCCGGAGTTGAACCGACGACCTACCGCTTAGGAGAGGGTCGTTCTGTCACGGCGCGGAACGCTGATTCGCAAGCAGTTTCTGGAATTTCGGCCTACTATTCTGGATATAACAATCCGCGAAAATCCTGCGGCAGAATAGAGAGACGGGGACTGATAGTAGGCGCGATTTTGGGTCAAAAGGCTGGATAAAGGATCAGTTGACACATAGGCACACTGTGCCTATACTATGCCCCATCGAGTGAAAGCACTCCCGCAGCCCGGCCGGTAGCCGAGGCAGACGACCAGACGGAGATCTAGGCATGAGCACCTACCGAATAATCTGCCAGCACAGCATCAGCGACACCGGCTTCGAGCGCACCGAATCCAATTTCCGCAGGGCGTGCAAGCTGGCGCGCGAGCACGTCGAGACCAGCTACCGCGACTCGGCTCAGGCCAATGTCGTGCGTGTGACCGGGACCGAGCGACCGCCATACGTGGCCCTCGCCAAGTACGTCAATCGTCTCGGCCGGGCAGTCAAGTGTCCGGTGTGGTGACTGACGCCACCGCCATCCGCGACCTGCTCGCCCGCGCTGGCCTCACTCAGCGCGGGTTCGCCCGCGTGCTCGGCGTGTCCGAGCGTGAAGTGCGGTACTGGTGCGCGGACCGCCCGGTGCCGAAGTGGGCGATGATCTGCGCGCGGCATTTGGCGGAGTGCGCCAGGCAGGCGCCGCAGCCGAAATCAGAACGACCCCTCGGAGAACAACGATGAACTCTCACGCAACAGCCACACCCGCCGCCTGCCAGACTCCGGCTCGTACCAGAGACGGCCTGCGCTGGACACACTCGCTCTGGTCGCGCTCCATCGCGCCGTAATGCGCACCCTCCGCTGCGCCTCACGAGTCTCACCATGAACAATCTCAAAACAGGCATCAGACACGCCATACCGCGCCGGATGCTTCCTGCCGCTCAGCTGGCGTATCGCAAGGTCCGCGGACGCTCTACGGACGATGTGTTCTCGCCCGCGAAATATCACGCCCTCGCGGCGCTCAAGTGCTCGATCGCATACAACGTGTACGGCGGTTATTGCGTTCCGGAGTCATCGCGGCATCGGCCGGCCTGCAAGGCGATCCTCGCCAATGATGTCTGGGAGCCACAGACGATAGAACTGATGCGTCGGTCCTGTGGTGACGGGGATATCGTGCATGCCGGGACGTTCTTCGGGGACTTCCTGCCCGCGCTGTCCGCTGCACTGAAGCCGGGCGCAAAGGTCTGGGCCTTCGAGCCGTCGCGCGAGAACTATCGGTGCGCCAAGATCACGAGCGAGCTGAACGGCTTGGGCAACGTGGAGCTCGTGCATGCCGCCCTCGGTGCGCAGTGCATGGCGGCGCGCGTGAAAACCGTTGACGCCACTGGCATTCCGATGGGTGGCTCCGCTCAGGTCGGTGACGACGGCGACGAAACGGTTGATGTCGTCACGATTGACGACGTGACGGATGGCCGGCAGGTGTCGATCGTGCAGCTCGACGTGGAAGGCTACGAGCGCCAGGCTCTCGAGGGCGCCTTGCGGCTGATCCGGCGATGCCGGCCGATGCTCATTCTGGAGACGCTGAAAGGATCAACGCTGCTTGAGAGCCAGTGGTTTGCCGACTCCATTCTGGCGCACGGCTACCGGCAGATATCCTCAGTCCACGACAACGCCGTGCTGAGCTGCGGGTAGCGGCGCGCCATCAGCCCACGCTCATTGCGTCATCAGTCCCCGCTCACCGCTCCGGCGCCACCAGCCCCGATTTCGCATCCCGCGTCCAGCGCGGGTGACTCGGCGTGATGCCCTGCGCCTGACGCTCCGCAGCTCGCTTGTTGCGCCGGCCGATGACCCACGACAGCGGCATCCGAAGCACCATCAGAAATTGCTCCCGATCTGTGCTGGCGGCTGCCCGGTGTTCACGTCGATTCCACCCCACGCGCCGAGGTCGGTCGCGGTGCCGCCGCTCGTGCCGCCGATGCGCCCGGCGCCCTTGCCGAAGCTCCCCGAAGCGAGCTGGAAGTTTGAGGTCGGGTACTGGTAGCCGAGACTCGTGCTGGCGTAGGTCGGCGTGCCGATGGCGGAGTGAGCGTCGAAGCCGGCTTCGCTCTGCCAGGTTGCCAGGGTATAGGTACCCAGCCCAAAGTTCACTAAGTTGCTGTACTTCCCCAACGCGAACTTGGTTGTTGATGCTGAGGCGTCGTATCCGTTGTAGTCGCACAGCGCGATGTTGATGGTGGTCGGGGCAGTAGCCGTACCGGCTGCCATACCAGAAACATAGCCTGACTGGTTGAGCTGCGATCCGCCGGCGAGCGGGTTGCACAGGTTGTTGTAATAACTACCCTGCGCTGGTGGAGTGAACGCAAATGGACCAGAGGTAGAGCCGCCAGACGACAGACAGAATGGTCCGTATAGGCTATTTCCAGTGTCGAAGGGCCAGTACCATGTGTTCTGGTAGTACTCCCATGATCCAGCATATTGTTTCTGGGCGTCCGACTCTGTGTTTGAGCCAAGGTTGCGTGCGACGAGGATGTTGTTGTGAACTTTCAGTGCCATGCCTGGGATAACTTGGCCTTGACCCTGATTCACAGCTACGGTTGCACCACCAGTAGTGGTCTGAATGTAGTTGGAGCGGACTGTGATATTACCTTGTCCAAGCGACTTGTTGTACACACCGCTTTGCACGTTGTACATCGTGCAGTACTCGACTACTAGATCCCACTGATCGAAACCGAGAAACGCGCCGCCGGCCTCATTCAGCTCACCCATTGCCAACATGCAGTCGTGAATCTTGCAGTTGCTGACGAGACAGCCCTGGCCGACCTCCATGTGGATGCCAGCCGGGTTATTGTCCTCCGCGCCTTCGCAATCGAATATCTCGCAGTTCTGGATCGTGACCGGCGGCCCTTGGTTGCCGACGTAGGCTGTCGTGCCGGTTACGTAGGTGCCGCTCGTGGCTGTGTTGATCGTGAATGTCCAGGCGCCGGAAGCTCCACCAATGGCTGTAATCGTGTACCTGTTCTGAGTCGTCGGGTTCAGATTGAGTGCGGTCAGCGTCTCGCCGGTTCCGGTGGCCTGAATGCCGACGAAGTACACGATGTCATTGACAGAATACGGATTAGTCGTACCTGTATAAGCGATAGTGAACGTCGTGCTCGAGCCGGTTGTGATGCCGGCGATCTGCATGCTGCTACCGCCAGCTCCCCCGCCGTTCGGTTCTCCGCTGCCAAATGGAACATACTTCTTAGCGAAATATCCAACTCCATCCTGATATGCGCCGGTGACGATGAGTCCGTCCAGCGTCCAGTATCCGCCTGATGTGCTTGCCCCACTATCAGTGTTGCCGATGATTTGGCCTTGCAGGCTCGGGTAGTTTTTGTAGACGCTCGGGTAATTGCCCGGCGTCCAAGTTCCCGACGTAGCGACGTTGACGGTGATGGTCCAAGCACCAGCAGCCCCACCAACAGCAGTGACACTGTAGTAAGGTGCTGGCGTGTTCGCGGCGCCAGAGCTGATGCCGATGGCCGGCCAGCCGTTGCCACTGCCGTCACAATCGTCGAACCAGACATTGTCGCCAACAGCGAACGGATTTGATGAGTACGGCCCGATCTCTGGAGGTCCATCGAACGTGATGAGTGTCGTCGTGCCAACCGTTACCGCGCTGACTCTACCAGACACGCCAAGCGTCACACTAGCTTGCCCGGTGGTCGCCAGCGGATGCGCGTCTATGGTGGCTGTGCGCGGGCTGTAGTTGCCGCTGGCATCACAGGACGCTACATATGTCGGCGACGCTGCGGTTCCACTTGGTACGGTCAGACAGGAACCGTGGCTCGCGCCATCGTTAAACTGTTGGCTCCAGTACGGGTAGACCGGATAGGTTCCCGGCAGCATACCGATGCGCTTGCCGGCCATGAGACTCTGGAAGTTCGCCGCAGTTCCGGAACTCGGCGTCATGGCGAACACGCTGATATCCCACGGTGCAGCGAGCGTGCCGGCGTTCGCTGCCGAGCCAGTGGGCGATATGTAGTAGTCGAACGCACTGGCTGGCGGTGGTGCTAACCACCCGCGTCCCATGTGTGAACGAGCACGAAAACTCGCCGCCGCCAACGCCGAGGCAACGGCGGCCTGGATGAAGTTGCGACGGGTGACGGACATGTTAGTACTCGGCGCTCAGTACGACGTCACAGCGACACACATTCCGTTGCCGCCGTTTCCGCCAGCGCCTGAGGTCGTCTCCGACGATCCGCCACCACCGCCGCCGGCACCGAGTCCGCCAGCGCCGCCCGCGCCGCCCGTGCCGGCTGAATTGGAGCCGCCACCTGATCCGCCGGTACCGCCACCGAAGATGGCCGCGAGCACCGAGCCCGGATTGCCAGCCGCCGCCGCCGCTCCGCCAGCGGGACCTGCGAGCGATCCCGCCAGCCCACCGGCGCCGCCGGCGAGTGATGCCGGCGTGGTGGCGAGTCCACCGCCGTTGCCGCCACCGGCACCGCCGAGCATGGATGCTCCGCCGTTATGGCCAGCAACGCCGGCCACGCTTCCGCCGCCCGGAGCGCCGCCGCCTTGGCAACCAGCGCCATTTCCGGCTGCAGAGCCGCCGCCAACAGCACAGACTGACGTGTTAACGATTGTGCCCGTGAGTCCGGCACCGTTGCCGCCGGTGCCGCTTGCGCCAACAAATGCCGCACCCACTCCGCCGTAAGCGGTGAGCAGCGACCCGAAGGTGCTGTTGCCGCCATTGCCGCCCGCGAGTCCGTTGCCGGCAGCCGTCTGCGCAGCGCCGCCGGTCCCACCGGCACCGATGGTCACGGTCTCGGTTGCGGCGAGTTGTGCAGTGGCGAAAATCGCCTGATTGAGCGAGCCACCGCCACCACCGCCACCGCCCGAGGACGCGGTACCGGACGCCTCGACTGCGCCGCTCGCACCACCGCCGCCGGCACCGAGGCAGGCAACCCAGGTCGTTTGTGGCGAGCCAGACGGCTTGGTCCAGGTACCGGACGCGGTGAAGGTCTGGACGTTCTCGACCGTGCCGCCGCCACCGACGATGCACGCGGTGCAGCCGATCAGCTGCCAGTTCGTACCGTCGAAGTTGATGCCGGCCTGCGAGTTCGCGGCCATCGAGATCGTGCTGTTGCCGCCGAGGGTGACGCCTGCCGTATTCGACGCGGGTAGTGCGGTGCCGGTGATGAGGCCGCTGGTCGGCTCGACCCAAGCGGTACCGGTGGCGATCGGGCTCGTGTTTTGCTTGGTCTCTGTTCCAGTCGCGGTCGAAACGTACACGTTCCAACCGGTTGCTGTTGGCGGAGGACTACCAGGGGCCGCGACGTTAAGCACATCGTCTGCGGCTACCGCGAGACTCGTCTCGGGGGCGCCAGTTGTTTCGCCAGCAGCGGTGACCCACGTGCTCTCGACGTAGTACGTCGTAGCGGCGAGCGTACCTCCAGCGGTCGCGGTGAGCGCACCATTGGTTGGCGGCGAGACGCTACCCGTGAGGGTCGATGTGCCGTATCCAACAGGCACGGTGAAATCGACCTGACAGTGAACGAAGCTCGCGCCGCCCGGGATCGTAACCGTGACGCCGCTCGCGTTCTCCAGCGGGAGCTGCTGTCCGCAGTCCGTCGTCGCCAGCGTGTACGTAGCAGCCGTGATCGGTGCCTCGACCGGCTCCGGGCATCCAGTGGTGAACTGACCGATCGAGTTCGTGCTGACGCAGTTCGCGCTAGCCGGTATTCCTGCGCCGTTGACCTCGTTGGCGCTAACCGTGCCGCTGCCAGTCGGTCCGAGGCTCGCGCCGGACCCGACGAGCATGGCGGCGGTGGTGTTGGTGCTGCCCGTGATAGCGCTGAACGCAGTGCTTGCTGTACTAGAAGCGGCGATGGTCTGATCCGGCCATGTTCCGGTAATCGTGACGTTTGTGCCGGCCACGAGTCCAGGCGTCGCGGTTCCCGTTCCACCTCCCGCGACAGATAGGATGCCGGAGAGGCCGAGCTGCACTTCGCCGGCCGCCGGGTTCGCGAACGTCAGCGTCAGCCCGTTCGTGGCAACCGAGTTGATGAAATTGATCGTGCTCTGGCTGAGAAGATTGGTGCCGTTGGCTTGGAAGGTGGCTGATCCTCCTGAACCACCCGCAATACAAGTGCCCTGGTACCCAAGCACGGGGGTTCCGGCTGTACAATTAGTCCAGAGGCCAATGATATCGGAAGCATTCGCGCTTCCATTCAAAGCAAGATTACTCGAAGAGCCGAACATCAAAGCAAGCTGTTTGATGTCGGTATTGAGTTTGTATGCCGCGATGGGTAACGAATCACCCGTATGCGTATTGAGTGGCCCGTTAGCCGTGCAGGGCGTATTGGTTGCACAATTGACGAGAGGCCACTTCGCAGCATTTTGAGCGGATGAAGTAGGCGCGAAGAAAGCACTTCCCAGAATGAGGAGCGCAAGCAGGGGTATTGATTTACGCATAGGTCAACTCGATCTTGGGTCTTTGCTTTCCGCGAATTTTACGCAATTTATAAATCTCTCATCGATCGGGAGCGCTTTGAAAGCCCCGAAGGTTGTACGTGACATCATGGCCACATAGCTCAGTACATGGTGGTCGCCCGCAGGGCCACCATCAATCTGAACACCGAGCGCCGAAGGTGAGAGATTCACGACGTTGGGTACGTGCGTGTACCCAAAGAGTGCCGGAACTGTAGGAACGAGATCATCCGTATTCACGTAAGCGACGTGATCGGGAACACGTAAGGCAAATGCTTTGGCGAAATCTTCATCGCCAGGATGCGGAGATGCGATCATGCGCGCCGAGACCGTCATCCCGGCTTCGGCAAGATCATATGCAGCATACGTAGCCACAGCAGCGCCTAAGCTGTGGCCTACGACCGTAATCGGGTCAGTCATTATGGCGGCGAGATCAAGGAGGGGTTTACCGTCGATCATCAGCGTTTCGGCGACGGACCAGAAGCCGTCCTCGACGCTGCCGGGAATGCCTTCTACCGTCCGCGGCCAGAATTCCGCATCGAGTGCCCATTCCTCGGGATCGGCAGTTCCGCGAATCGCCAGTACGAACTGGCCCGCTCGTTCGAGGAGCCACCCGTAAAACACGTCTTGTGCGCCCATGCCGGAAACGCTGTCCACGGCCGTCAGCGTGGCGCGTACAGTCCAATCAGGCACAAGCCGGGGGTCTGGCGCAACGTGCACGAGATCGGCTCCTGGGGTACTACGGGCGGTGCTAAAAGCATCCTCAGCGTAGAGCGCAAGGAAAGCTAATTCGGCATCCGCGGCGAGCTCGATCGGTGTACGGGTGATCATGCTGCCTCCCGAAGAGCGGACATCTGCTGCTGCCAAACTGAAAGGGGCAGTCCATAAGGAGTCTTACCGGTTGCTTTAATAAACTCTGAAGAGATGAGCGCGTAGCATTCAGTCGCTTCAAGGGTGACGAAAGCATCTGTCATAGCGTAACTGGTGCTTCCCCAGCTCTCGACTTCGCGATTGCCGTTCACCCCGTACCCTGCGGAAGTGATAGCGTGGCCTCCTACGCTCTGCGAATTGGCCTTCTGAAGCCCCCAGATTGAGCCAGGAGCCTCGAGCTGTTGAAGGTAGGCCGGGACATTGATCCCGAAGAGAACAGCCCCACATTCGGCTGTGGCGAGGTTGAGATCGCTGGGGTTACGCGGGTCGAGCTCGAAGTAAGCGAGGATCTTGTGCCGCGTGCCATCCGCGAGCGGAAATCCGGTCTTCAGCCACCACAGGAGCATATCCTGTAAGACCGTACCGTTGTCGGTCGGATTCTGACCGGGAGGGCCAGCGTTGATGTCGAAACCTGTGACCTCAGCGTAGCCCTGAAGCACCTGGTCCGTGGTGATCGGGGGCATCTTCTTCGTGGCATTCCATACCCAGACCTGAATGTAATGCGCAGCAGCCGCGAATGCGCAGTCCCCCCAATCCTGATTCCCGAACATCCCGATGGCCGGGATGTCACGCACGTAATTAAGGGACGAGGGTGCGCTCGGAAGGGAAGCGCCGGGCTGCAACCGAAGAGCCGACCAATGCGGCACTCGAGCATCGACCTTTCTGGGACGTAGACCGTATTTCATGGAAGCGCTGCCTTGACCTGACTGATGAGTGTCTGCGCCGCAGCAATATTCCCGGCACGGATCTCGGCTTGAGCTTGATTCAATTCGCCGTTCAAACGAATCGCCGTCTGCCCATCGATCTTACCCGCAGTGAGTGCCGAGATCACGGAACCCGCAAGAACATACCCCTCATTGACGAGACCGGCCGTTGCCGGCGTTCTCGGTTGAACGCAAGCTGGGGGCGTCGTCGCGCAGCCCCCGAGGGCGAGCGCGACGAGAACCGCAAGACTAAGCAGCCGGTTTCGAGCCATACGCTGCAATGTAGGGTGCGGCGACGGCATTGAAGCCCGCAGCACCTGCGGTCAGAGCACCATCCAGCAAAGACCCCACCCCAATCATTCCTTTGGCAAGATTCAGTTCTGCATCGATAAAGGGGGTCGCCCAGGAGATGGCGCTCCCGACAACAACTTTGAGACCCGGGTCGGTGATCTTCGAAGTCAAGGCGGCGAGTTCCGAATTGAGCGCAGCCTCATTACCGGTTGCGCCATCGGTGAAGATCGTGGCGACTTGCTGGAGAATCAACGCACGAGCCAGCTTGTCGGCATTCGTCGAACCGCCCTTGATGATCGCATAGGCAAGCAGTTCAGCGCCAACTTGCTCGGCACTGCCAACATTCAGGGCAGGAACAGGGTTCGGAGTGGACACGATTAATCTGCCTTTGGGGCGCTCGGCCCCGGTTGTGCTGGGAAAAAACTTCTGTGTGCCGCCGTGGCTATGATGCCCATGACAATGCCAGTCTGGGTCATCCAGTGCGGTGCATCACCAAGAGCCTGAAGTCCGAGGCCGACGAGCGACAGGAAGATGAACACCTGATCGCCATCTTTTTGGAACCATTGCCAGAAGGTCATAACTACCTCGGGGTATACGGAACCCACTTGCCTGTGCGTAACATCTCGGCCTCGCGCTCGCACCGCGCAGGAGTTTGCTTGTGGAACAGAGACCACACGGTCTGAGGGGGCGACTCATAGAGCAGATTGTCGGCCGCCAATTCGTAATCTCCGGCAGCCAGCGCACGCTTGAAGTCTGGCCATCCAGACATGCTCCCCATCTGGAAGCACAAACTGACGAGCACCGCCTGCTGAACGTCGTTACACTTGTCCCAGCCGTCGAGCACAGAGGCTAGTGAGACAGCGCGCTGGATGTCGAATGCGTCTTGCGTTGACAGCGCGGCATCACAAAGGCCGGCACCGGGCACTTTCGGGTCGATGCAGCAACCGCGTGCAACATGGGCGAGCCCCTGTACGTAGTAAACCATTTTAGAAGACGGTCCTTCTTCCTCATCAATGAGTTGCTGAATAAGGTTCGTCATAATCCACTGCACGGTGTCGCTGTATAAGTCGGATCTTCGGCCAATTTCTGATAATTGGCAACCGCTTTGTCCAACTCATTATCATACATGTCTCGCTGCTTGGATTCACGACGCATGGCGCACCGCGCCAGATCGAGATCAACGATGCGACTACGAACACGGGCAGCTTCCGTTTGGTTTAGAGTGGCCAGAACCTGTCCAATCTCATGTTGAAGCGTTCGATCTCCATCGACCATTTCGACTCGCGTGGCAACTTCCGGATAGCGATACCGAAAATACCATGACCACAGCAGGATCGAGCCGAAAAGCGTCACGCAAGCCACGAGCGCGACCCGCACGCGCCATTGATACTGCTTCTCCGGCGCCGCGTCAGTCGGTGGCCAGAGCGTTTCGAGTACGTTCGCCACGAGATCGGCAAGTCCGCTCATTTAACGTTACAGATCGCCCACGATGCCGCCTGCCCAACGTACCAGCGGTCATCGTCGGTCCACTCGTTCGAAGGTTTAGCCAGCGTCACGCGCAGAGGCGTCTGCATGAGAGCGGGCATTGCATTAACCACAGCGGGGTTGGCGAAGTTCACCGTGACCGAATCGCCGCCGATGATGATTCCGCCGCCGCCTCCGGAGCCGCCTCCAGGTGGTTGTGTCGTCATTTTGATCTCCTACAAGATTTGCCGATGCCATAGGCTTCGATTAATGCGTGATTCGTCTGTACTTGGCCAATGAGCCACGAAATCTTGCTGGTCTCAAGATTTCGCAGGTTGAATGCATTCAATCGCGTTTTCACTTCCACTGTGTTGCGCAAATCATTGTATCGATTCCACAAGACGGCATTCGATATCAGCGAGCCGATGAGCAGTGCGCAACAGACGATCAATGCCGGCGTAACCCACCCAGGCAGCGGTGGCCACTCGATCCGGAGAATCTGCTGATGCGACCCGCTTTCTGCGCGCATGGACTGATCCGGAGAATGAATCGGTGTATCGTTCATTTCTGCTGACCCATGATTGCATGCTGACACTGCGAGCTGAGCTGACACTGAATGACAGCGACCGAATCTTTCAGATTGCTCACCGTGTCAAGAGTCCAGCCCGATAGTGCAATGCCGATCGTCACCAGTACGCCGAGCAACACAATGGCCAGTCGGTCCGCGGAGTTTCGGTACTCGACGCGCGGTGGCGTTTCAGACATGACGGTTTTTATTAGTGCGATGATGTCGTCTCGTTCCACGCGCGGGACCTCCGCCATACCGAGTGGTTCGTCGTGTAGTGCTGCGATGACCATGATTCATGTCGCGTGAACGTGTTGCATCTCAAGTGTAGGTAAATTTCACAGCCCCCACACCACCAGATCCAGATGGGTTAGGGCTCGTTCCACCACTTCCACCACCACCATATGCACTTCCAGAATTACCCGAAACCGCTGCGCCGCCCGCGCCATTGCCGCCAGCATGAGATCCTGGGGCACCTGCACCACCCGAAGTGTTCGCTTGATTGCCACCGGATGCAGTTCCACCTGCTCCACCACCCAGGTTCGTACCTGCTGACCCCGCGCCCCCAGTCATCGTGGATAGTGAAAATGTACCGCTCGATACAGTGCTGCTACTACCACTATTCCCAAGTGCCCCAATACCACTGACCGATGCACCAGCAGACCCGACTACCAAACTTATTGTCTTGCCATTGCTTCCTGAAACGTTATAGGAACTTCTGGAATAACCGCCTGCGCCGCCGCCTCCGCCAAGTGCCGGAACACCGCTATACACTTCACCAACACCACCACTGGCCCCTCCGCCCCATATCTCAACGACCATGGTCGTTGCACCAGTCGGTATCGTCTCAGTGTGAGAACCGGCCGTAGTATACAAATCAGTCTGACCACTAAATGCAACCGATGTATTCTGCAACGACCAACTCACAGTGCTCGTATTGATAGCACCTCCAGTACTATCCGTAATCGTGCAGTACATGGTTCCGGAAATGGTTGATGCGGCATTCACAGTACCTGTCACAGCCGTAGTGGCAGAGTTTGGTGCCGTGAATGACGCGCCAGAGCCGCTGGCAATATGCCAGGCATATGAGTAGCTTCCAGTTCCATTGGCACCGGAACATGAAGTCGTATTGCTCGTTACCGTCCCGGCAGGATCACCGGCCGCAGATGATCCGGATACATTAGCCGGTTGACTACCGACAGAAATTGGAATGGTGGTGTTGGTCAAAGACCACGTAACTGTGTTTGTATTAACACTGCTGATACCATCCGATATCGTGCAGTACATGGTGCCAGACGATGTGGTATTCGCATTGACACTGCCTGTTACACCAGTCGTTGCGGAATTGGGATTTGTAAGAGTCGCCGACCCACTCGCGATATACCAGGTATAGGAATAGTTGCCCGACCCGTTTGCACCAGCGCAAGTAGTCGTTCCACTGGTGACTGTTCCGGTCGGATCACCAGCGGCTGCGGAACCGGAAACATTGGATGGCTGAGTACCGACCGTTACCGTGGTGGTGTTAATGGCGGCAAACAATGTATTTAGATCGGCCCCTCCGGCAATTTTGTAGCCGGTAACTTGGGCCGCCGATCCCTGCGAAATTGGATCGTATCGTTGATTGAGATCAACGCCACCTACGTCGTAACCCGTAGCAGCGGGCTTAGTACCCGCCGAATAAGGCGCGAAGATACTATCCAAGTCGATGCCATTGACATCGTAACCAGAAGCCATCAGGTTCGCTCCAAAGCCCCCAGCGCCTCGTCCATCTCCAAGAATGCTTCCACAAGGAGTGCAATGGCGCCCATGGGATTGACGGTCAGCCTATCATCACTAACACCAACAGCCTCTGCGAGCGCATTGCGCATATCCTGCGCACTAAGACCTGCTTCTGTGCGACCAGTCGCAGTACGCTCAAAAATCAGACCACGCAAGCAGCGGACCCTCTCTCGCGCATTCTGAATACGCCGTAAATTCTTCTTCAGGAACTCATCCGATGAAACGTTGAATGAAGCTGCTGTGAGTTCTGCGTTCGAATCTCGAAGGGCAATTGTGTTGGCGACAGCCCCGGTATTAGCAGTCGTGTTGGCATTCGGAAGAACATTCTGCACCTCTGCGGTGAGATCGATCTTCGGTGCTTGCCCTGTGATCCCTTTATGGTGCTGATTCAGCAAACCAGCGAGGAACGGCGCATAAGGATAGTTACTTGGAACATTAGTTCCGACTGAAGGACCGGCCGTCAAAATTTCACCCTGAGTGATGGCAGTTTGGCCATAGGCCAGGTCAATCAGGTAAAGCCCGACGTACCCGGAATCAGCACTCGGCGGTGTTTCCGATCCAGTCGTGGCGGGTGTGCCGTAGACCACCTTCAGTGAAACAGTTGCCGTCCGCTCAGTCGGAAGCGTTGCACCGGAGTTTCCCTGCCCTTGCAACGGCTGAGTCGGGTTGGAGGCATTGTAGAAAGGTAGTATACCGCCGTTAGGATCAGTGCTACGAATGATATCCGAGAAGGCAAACGTCGCCTCGATGAGTGCCCACTGAGATTGCCCGGATGAGAGTGCGGAAGTCGAAAGAGTGACTTGCTGGGCTGCCCACGCAATCGCTTGCAAGAAGTACGTGTTTCCATCGATGGGTAGGTCGCCGGCAGAAGTCGGATCAAGAATAGCCTGCTGGTAGAGCGCACCGACTCCGATATTGACTACGAGAGAAGTCGGAGAAGAAGCTGTTGCGGCGAGTCCGGCAGCCACGGTGATGACCTGGCCGAGAATATCCTGTGCTTGGCGCCCAGAGCCCTTGAAGGCGTCCTGCGCGCCTTTACCAAGATCATAGCCGCGCAGATTCTCTAAGGTGTACCAAATAGGTCGATCCATAATAGCCTCAATTCGCGACGGGCGACCAATAAACGACAGCTCCGGCAGGCGCAGCCGTTCCAAATGTAAGTATAAACGAACCGCTTGACTTTACAATGCTCATGGTGGTGGCCCAACTAGGGGTGGCATACAAAGCGTAGCTTGAAGGCAATGTAGGATCGTTAATCGTAAGCGTAGTGTTCCCAGTAGGCACATCCGTCGCAGTGCCGGTCTGAAAAAGCAGATCCAGATTTCCAGCTCCCGCATTAGAAACCGAGATGGACACGGATGCAGGCGTCAATGCGGTGACATACGGAATCGTGGACCAATCCGCCATCAGAAGCGGTACGGTTCCAGCCGGAATAGGAAGGACACAAGTAAGAGAAGTCTGACCCGACTTTACTGCAACTCTCAGCGCCAACGGAGAAGGCCCCTTGAAGATCGCCGCTACCCATGCAATGGTGTAAGACTGAGAAGGAGCTACACTTGTCGCAAGTTGAAAAAGCACCCCTCGAAATTCCAGGTGCACAGAAGCCAACCATGGCAAAACTTCGCACCATACACCAAAAGTTTGAAGCCACGACTGAAGGGTAAATTCCACGCCTTCACTCGCTTGGGCCATGCTCGTTCCGCCTGAATAAGCCTGTACGAATCCATATACCGTATTGTTCGTAGAGCCACCCGCGAGAAAGCGAGTCCAGACGGTAATACCCATTGCTTTGAAGGAGGTAATCAATGAAAAGACGGAAGACTCAAAACTTGTACTCCCCACGACATTGGTTGCCAAAAACGCCATATCGATTGCAGTCGTTCCTACGTCAAGCGCGAGTCCATTATCAAGTCCATAGATCGGGTACCCACCTGTCACACTGCTGACAGGCGTTGGGATATCTATGAATCCCGAGAATGGTGTGGAATCGGATATTCTGGATGGCGTGATATTCTGTGATCCATCGACATCGAGATAACTATTAAGATCGATAGATGCGGTGTCTCCTGGCGCCCAAGGCTCGGACAATCTTGGGGTCACACCAAGAATGATCTTGATAGCATTGAGGATCGCATACCGCGTAACGCGCGGAAGAAGCAGCATCTGCAAAATACGCGTACGAAAAGAAGCATCAGACTCCCCAGGATTTCGGGGCAGGCCGTTAGGCCCGAAGTAATCTACCGAGATGGTGTCAAGAGCACTCCCATACGCCAATTTGATACGCAGACCATTGGCGATGAACTGCATCTGCGAAAGAAAAGATGCAAGTGTGCTTCCAATACCTTCGAACATCGCATAAACGACGCCACCGGGCGCATTCGCATTTCCGCCCGACCATCCTCGCGGGAAAAGACGAAGCAAGCGCTGCGCAAAATCGGTCGCGGAAAGATCCGGAAGATTGGAGTAGAACGACCCCGGCGTATCCACCGTAACAGGCGTGTCGATTGTGATCGGTTGATCAATCGTAACGCCGGGTTCAAAGAGAGTAGTCACTACACACTCACCGTGACATCCGCCAGAGTCGTTCTAGGCAAGCCGCCTGTTCCGATCAAAAGATCCGAAGCCACTCCGTTGAGAAGAACGCTTCCATTGACGATGGCGAGGACATTAGAATCCGAATCTTTGGCCACCTCCACGATGTTGTTCAAATAGAGATATTGGCTATTCGCGGATAACTGCACAGAATTAACGTAGTTGACGATCGCCGCTTGTACGGTGCTCTGTGTGACACTTTGCGTTTCCGTAGGGTTCGGTATCCGAAGAATGGTCAGAGCAATCGTAGTTGTGATGACCGTAGGCGCTTTATCCGCAACCTGAATCCCAAATGCCCGGACATTATTCAAAGCCGTCAGCACAGAATTGAGAAGACTCGAAGGCGGCGATCCACTGCCGTCATCCACGATCATCGTGTTGACGCCGTTCTGCGCTTGCAAACTGACATTTGTATTTTCGAGAGGTAAAAGATCAAGTCCTTGCTGCACTGAGTTTGCCGCGAAGAGATATGCGCCGACCGTAGCTTTCGAAAGAGATGTCAAGAACTGAACGAAGCGATCCTTCAAGGCACTATCGGTTTCCTGATCCAATCCATTCGTAATCGCTGCGCCATTCGTAACGAGATCGATTCCTGCAATCGCCGAGCCGAACTGCGAGAGCTGCCCAGCCTGAACATTATCTACACTGCCTGCTACAGTCGCCTGCGCAGTTGCCGTAATGACATTCTGACCAGCCGGAAGAATGTACGCATTTTGTGAAGCGCTCCAGGCAGCCTGATTCGTATCAGCCACGAGCTGATACTGAATCGCTCCACCAGGGGTTTGTATAACGGAACCTACTGCGACGGGAACCGCAAAAGAAGGGGCAGTCAAAGCCGTCAAAGTTACCGGCCCAGTCGCGTAGGTGGCGGGTAGCCGAGTCAATCCGAAATCATTGACGAAGCTGTCTACATCACTTCCAGAGGATGTGGAAAGTCGTGCCGCGGCCCACATGACCTGCATGAGAAATTGCAGAAAGTCATCCTGCGTAGCCACGGCCTGGAAAATAGCAAGCGCCGGATCACCCGGTTTGAGCAATGGCAAAATTCCAAGCGAGCCGCCATAAGCTGCCGTCATCGCCGCAACGAATTCGGCATTCGTTTGGAAGGTCAAGCTTGAAACTTCAGTGCCCATAACGCTCACGGTGCGATGTCAAAGACCATTGTACCTGAAGTCCCGTTCAAAAGCGGGACCACAACCGTCATCGTAAACTGCTGAAAACCCGTCTGTGCAATGGAAATAATCGGTTGAATCCCAGGGTTCACAGCCGAGTCCTGTGCGAGCGCTTGCTGAACAAAAGCGGTCATATTGGCAAATCGATTCGCATCGAATCCTTCACCCACTTCACGCTGCGCACCAGCCCCATATGCAGGCTCGTAAATGTAGTCGGGCGGCAGAGGCCCTTCTCCGGGCAGATTTGTTGCCGGGGAAGTCAAAATGGCACGCTCGAGACGCTGCCGCACCTCGTCCCATCCAGTGGCGCTCTGCAAACCACCAAACTGGTTCAGTACGAAATCACCGCCATATTCGAGGTAGATACTCATGAACCCACCTTTACCAAAGCCGACTCGATGGTAGAGGAACTCCACGAAGAAACAGGTGTTCCTGATGTACCTCCTCCGGATTGAACGCCATTGTGTATATGTGAGTTGAATGCATCAATCAGCTTCGATACCAAGGCCAAAGCATCCCCAGAACCGTTAATCGAAAAAGTTTGACCACTCGGAAGTGTAATGGCGATCGAACCTTGAGCGTTCGCCACAACTGAAAGACCCGCTGAATTTGTCACAGACAATTCCGATTGCACATAGATATCCATATCGCCTGTGCTTTTCAGCTTGATCTTCGTCCCAGTCTGGTGCTGTAAAACAGCTTCTCCCGGAAGCAATGTGTCATCCGGAGGTAGATCCACATTTGTAAACAACATCGTCGCGGTGAAGGAAACCGACGAGTTGTTATCTACTGCAAAGATGGCACACTGCGTTCCATAGTTATCTGGGCCTGTACCCCCCACATTTGGAGCACCTTGGAAGCCCCAGCCATTCCCCACCCATGGAGATCCGAGTTGCATCCAGGGAGAAATGATCGGATCTGAAAGTACATCACCCGTCTGTGGGTCAATCACGTTGAAGGACGGCAGTACGACCTTTACCAGATGCCGTTTTGGATCATAGCTCGTGACATGCCCGAACCCAATGAGCCTCGGTTCTTGCTGTTGCTGAGCAAGCTGCATCACGAAGTGCGCAATGTCATCAAATTCCTGCATCACTGACCTGTGTTCGTCTGAACCACTTTCAAGGAACTTGCCGGGATGGACGGAACCAAGGTGTTCGCATCCTGTGGCGCAGAAGGTGCATGCCACGCTTTCCAAGTCGTCAAATATCCATCCTGCATGTTGAACGTATGCTCGACAGATGCAAGCATCAAAGACTTCGATGCATAGCCTTGCAAGTTGTCACCACTCGCATCATCGATCTGAATAGGCTCCATCGGAGTCAAAGTTGGGTCGCCATCGATCTCTCCGGAGACCGTATACAACCGTTTCGCAATATCGAAGGTAATGGCCAGTGCCAACTGCTCAATCTGCGGCGGTGTCAAGCCTTGTACGAAGTAGAAATAGTTCGGCTTACCTTCTTCTAAAGAGGAAGAAAGAACACTGGCATTTTTCCAGACACCTTGCCCGATAAACTTACCGTTCGGCAATTTAATAGGATGTTCGAGACCAAGCAAAGTGCTCGAAAACATTTGTACGAAGTAGTTGTGGTAGCTCATCACAACCACCTTGAAAGTCCCGTACCGATGCGGTTGATGCAGAATGTGCAAATTTCGCACAGGCACTGCGCTCGATGTTACAGGAGAGAGCCAGGTAAATACCCGAGGTGGCTGCTCCTTGACCGGACCAAAGTAAAGCTTCTGATCCACGGTAGTGTAAACGGTCCAACCAATCTCCCGCGCCAGGAAATTGAGGATATCCCATACAATCTTAGGTGAACTCCACACCTGTGTATTCTGCTGCGTCCCCACCGCGTACTGCTCGGTCGGCGTCTGCTCTCCGGCGTACTGCATCATCACCCCGATACTGGTCTGCGTCGTAGCCGCGACGGGCATCTCCAACGCTAGACCCATCTTCGTCGCCACTTTCTGCGCAAACTGCGTAGGCGTCAGATTGACCCATCCTCGATCAAGAACGATTTTGTAATCCTTGAGCCGACCCGAGAAGTCACGACCCGTAACGGTGAGCTCATCCTCGTCGAAATTCCAGTTCAGCTCATCGATATCCCCGCCGAAAATCGCCTGATAGGGTTGCCCGTAAGCCCCGTTGGTCCATATCTGAATAGGCAAGCTCGGTGAACCGTCCGCCATCGAAGGCTGCGCACCTGCGATATAAGTCGAAAGAAGGTTCGAAGGTCCAAAGCCATGGGAAGCCAGTGAGCTGATCGAAGTCGTAAAAGAAAACGTTCCGACGCTGCCATACGCACCCATCGTCGCATGAAAAGCGAAGATCGGAATGCGAATCCCGTTGATGATCGCGTAGGGGCTGATGGTGTTGATCGCCTCAGACATTGGGGATCACCAATGAGTAAGAGCCACTAGGCTGCATATCAATGAGATTATTAGCATTCGCCAACACACGCCACTGCGTTGCATCTCCATAATACTGCGCAGCTAATTGCACCAGATTCGGATTCACCACTTGAATCGTGGTCTGCGTTGCCACAGAGGAAAGTGTCCCCGTAATGGCATTGACATATGAACCGGTTGAAGACGCTGCGTAAGTTACTTCCGGATTCGTCGAAAGCGCATCGAGTGCAAGTGCTGCAGTAACCGTCCCGGTCGCTTCTGTAAGCGCCAAGGTATCCGATGAGGTCAACTGAGTAGAACCCTGACCATACGCCTGAATCAACGGCACGACAGTGGCCGCATAAACAATGAGAGCAGCCTGTGACTCTGCCGAAAGCACGGAATCCGCTTGATATTGCTGTTGGATATTCGTCAACAACTGCGTCATCGTATTGGCAGTTTGACTTGCAGACGGCGCTTGCGCCTGTCCCGCTGCCGTCAAATCGATAGATGGCTCGAACGTTGCTCGATACGCGCAGTAATTCTGATACCGAGCTTCCGTTTGAAACCGAATCAGAAGACCTTCCCACTGCCATGGGCCATAAGTCAAATACGCGGTCTTTCCATTTCGGCGCAGAGCGTCCATCTGGAAATGTCGTGCAAACGCATTCCCGCCTAAGAACGTCCCACGCCAATTGAGCGGCTCCGGGAATGCGCCAAGCGGTTGGATGGTTCGGTATCCTCCTGGGAACTCGTGCACCGCATTCTTCTGAATGCCGCCGAGGTCGTTGAGACGACCCGGAATTTCCAACCTCGAAACAGATGTCGGTGTGTTTTGCTGCCCAAAAATAATAGCGTTCGGATCGTTAGGTGAAGATCCGATACTGAAAGTGATGATACCGTTCGAAGCCGGTTGATTCGTCGGGGTGACGGGGACGGTAGTCGCAGTCGTCACGGTGTCACCTTACCGTGTAAGAGCGGTGATTCAGGGACACTCGAAACGGCCCCTACTGCGGTCACTGCTCGGCGAACATGCTCATGCAATTCACGCGCAAACTGTCGGGCATTCCCCACCGACGGCAGATTAACGTGCAGATGCTCGATGTGAACCCCCGGCATAATGGGATCGAGAATCGCATCTCGTGCTTGTCGATTGACATGAGTTTCATGGGCAGCATGTTCATAATGTTGCACCAACCCCTCAATAGCAGGGTTGGCAATCCCGAGTATTCGATTCCACCATGAAGCTTTATCCCACCAATGCTCAATCTGATGACGATGCTCCCACGCTACCGTGGCAGCCGTAATAGCCGCCGCGAGAAGCGCCATGGGGCCAGCGAGTCCAATCAAGGCCGCAGCAAGCGAGCCGCCCGTGAACATCTCAAAAGCGCCCGCCAGAAGTTTGAGTCCCGATGCACCACCAATCAGAACACCCGTCGTCACAGCCCACTGATCGAGTACCCCTACCGTATCCTGGTGGTGTGCCGCCATGTTGGTCAGTCCGGCTGCCATGGAAGCGAGTAGATTATTCACTTCCTGCAAAGGTCGAACGAGTGGTGAGCCCAACTCAATACCGAGAGCATCGAGGTTGGTACTCAGCAACTTATACTGGCCTTCAAGTGTGTTGAGGATCTCCCCCTGCATCTTGGCCGAAGATCCAATCTTATCCATTCGATCCGTAAGTTCCCGTAAGCGGTCATCCAACTTCGGTTCCGTCAATGCAAGAAGCGTACGATAGCCGCGCGAAACACCAAACAACGCCGATGAAATTTGCTCGAACTGCTTGCTCCCCATACGGGCTCGATCATGCTCGAGAAAGCTCACCATCTGATTCAACGTATATCCTGGATGCTCAGCTCGGAACTGAGGGATACCGAGCATCTCGGCATAGCCCATCTGGCGTCCCCCTACGAAGGGGTTGCCAGCCATTGCAAAGCGAGCAAGGAATGTCGAAAGGTTCTGCGGAGACAGAGCACCGCGCGCCGCGCCGATGTACTGCGACATAACGGCAAACTGCAGCATCTGCTGAGAAGTCATCCCTTTCTTCACAAGGGGTGCAAAATAAGAAAGCTGTCCTTCGAGTGTATCGAGACCCCCAGGTGTAATTAGCGCGGCCCGCATCAGGTTTTCGGCGATCGGCGTGAATTTAGCCGGCGTCGTCGCACCGAACAAATTAGCGATCTGCGCCGCTACACGGGCCGTATCCGCGATCGGCGTTTGCTGCTGAAGGGCGAGAACATCCGCAATATTCGCCACCTCCGGGCGAATCGCGAGCGCCGTTTGTCGGGAAAGACCAGCGCCCATGAGCTGCCCCAACAATTGTTGCAAAGAGGTCATGGTGAAGAGACCCAGATGCTGCTGCAACTGAAGGGACTGCGCCGTGGTGCTTCGAATCAAAGACGGCGAAAATCCATAGATTGCTTCAAGCTGGCGATTGGTCATCTGAAGATGGCCCGCTGCTTTCGCCATGAGAAGCGGAGGTATGGCAAGTGCTGCTCCCACACCGAGACCGACCGCTCCGGTGCGGATATTCGTCATCGCCACTTCACGCTGCGCCCGTGCCTGGGCTTCGGTCAATGCGATCTGGCGCTCCGTAAGGTCATTGCTCATGCGCTTCAAGCGAAGCTGCGTTTCTTCCTGTTGAATCGCGCTACGCGCCTCGGCGGCGCGAATCCGTGCGGCAAGCTGTTCGCGTTGAACGAGATTCGCTTCCGTATCACCTGCCAGGAGAAGAGCCGTCTCACGATCCTTCATCAACTGGATGCTATCCTGGTTGATCTGGTTCGTGACGAGCATCCGGCGACCGAGCAATTCGTGCTGCGCGGTCAGCATCGTGATGGACTGCTCCATACGACGCACAGCGAAATCCGCATTACGGAAACCTCCCGCAATACGCATGAGGTCGCCGGTAATTCGCGTCGCAAGATAGACTGAAATTCCAACATCAAACATTTCAGCCATACGTCAGCGCTCCATACTCCGGCCGCCCATCATCCCTTCAACGACCGCAGCGCCGATATCTTCCAAACGCTCTTGAACCACTTCGAGTCCCGCAGGCTCGATGAAAGGACGCGCCGGCTGACTCACCGTCCCATATTCGAAGTACTTGGCGTAGGGAACATTGGTGCCGATCTGCACCTCCTCGTCACTTACCACCTGATGTTGAATGCTGGCCTGCATCTCCCCTGTCTCGATACCCGGCGTATTCGCCTCTTTTCGAGCAAGGGTGGAAGGAGCGAGCGGTGGCCACGGGGGGAAACCGGCATGCCCTTGAATCTGCGGATGACCCAGGTAGCTCTTGGCCCGGTTCTCAATGAGGGCGCCCAGCACGTCGAGCTCCGCACGGAGCGCTTCCGGAACTCCCATCTGCGCAGCTCCCTCGAGGTGCGTCGCCATCTCGGCGAAGTTCCGAAAACGATAAACGTGGCCGGTGAATCTAGACACGGGAAGCCCTCGGTGGAAGCGGAGGAGCCTCGGGCTTCGACATCTCACCAGTATCCCAATTCACGACAAAGCCCTCACTTTCCCGCGCTGCGTAAATGAACGCCGCACGCTCGAGAGGGCTCATCGCACATGCTTCCGCCCAACTCACATGGCCACCTGTGGCTGCCACGCAAGTGCGGAAGGTTGGGTCATTGCATATTTTTTTTTACCATCGGCAGGTTTTCCGCCGATGGAGTAGGCCAGAAGTGCTGTATGGCCCGCAAGACCGTGCGAATCCCTCCATCCGTCAACCGATCCGCCACGCCCTTGTATTGCGCGGCATTACCCACCATGACGCGCTCACCATCAATCGACCTGACATACAGGATCGCTTCGATCTGGGGCTGCAGGGCCGTGAGCGCCATCAGACGGGCCGTGGTGCTGGCATCCTGCATCACCTCGGTCACTTCCGCGGCAATCATCGTCACCAAAGCGGCAACAGAACGCTGCGGAAGACCCAATTCCACCAGACGACCATCCGGAAGCTCAACCACTTGAGCCTCCATCGTCGTACGTGCCGTCTGTACGGAAGCAATGGCCTGAGATACAGGGTCTTCAGAAGGCCCAGGTTGCGCAACCGGAGGGGTCGAAACGCCAGGCGGTCGAACAGAGATACGATGTTTGGGTTCGCTCATTTATGCCACCTGTGAGATGAGGGCTTCGGGACCGGCCACGATGAGCATGTCCCGGGCATCGAAGGTGAGACTCTGTTCCACCGCAGCACGCGCTCGGAAACGACCAAACTGCGGTCGAGTAAACACACATTGCGTGAAGAGATACTCATCGAGGGAACCGTCGATGTTTCTCACACCAACCTGAATATCCCAGCTCGGACGACCCCCCGCGTAAAAGTAGGTGGACATCGTAGCGAAGATACCGGTCAACGCTCCGATCACCCGGGTGAAATTGAGTGAACCGGTCCATCCCATGAAGTAGTTTTCGAGAACGGGTTTCCCACCATCGGTAATGGGTTCCGTAATGATGGCTTCGGCCTTCTGCTCGGCGGTGATCTCCATGAGAAGACCCAACGCATCGGCCGGCAGCGTTTGCCCTGTCGGTCGATAGATGAGTGTCACCGAAGCATCGGGGCCGATATTGAAACCGTTACTGACGAACGTTGCCATTTAGGCCCCCTGCAAAGCGGAGGTGAGAGTGGAACCGGAAGTCACCACCGTGGTGCCGCCGGTTAATTGCGCCACGAAGTACCAGACCGAGGAAAGATAAGTCAGCGTGATGTACACGTAACAAATATGCGCCGCAATCGATGCAGCGGAGTTGTTACCAAGATCACATTGCACGTTATAACCATCGATCATCCCCTGCTCCATCTGCTGCTGGAACTCGGAATTGAACGTGGTTCGAACAGAAGCGCGGAACTTGTCTCCGGACTGCTGCGATTGCAACTGTCCTACGAAGGGACCGCTCATCTTCGCGATGGTATAGGATTCGAAATTCGTCATACGCGCAAACTCAACCGGCCCCTCGGTCTGGTTGGTCTGCATGGCGGTATTGACTCCCGTACGGAAGCCGAAATATGGCCCCCCCGGACACGGGTTCGTGATGAACATGATCCCGGCACTGTTCAACTGCCCCACTTCGATATCGGAATAGGGCTGGTTGATGCCCGTCGAAGGGTTGAAACGCTCCGTCCCAATTACGCCATACACCGGTTTGTTGAGGGGGGACTCCTCCGGAGATAGCGTCAAAAGGCGCCCCACTCCAATCGCCAACGGGTCCGTCAAGCGCACCACATTGTTCACCGGATCGAAGACGTAGAGCCAATCCTTGAAAGCGTTCACTTCGTAATCGGCCACGCCATACCCTTGCAGATCCGTCACCGCAGTGGCGCTCGCAGTCCCCGTGGGGAATGCAAAGGAGAACTGCGCACCAATCGAATCCGCGAATGCCTGCATCGCAGCATAGGCGGTATTGTCCGTGAGGCCCGCGATCCAGAACTCACTCGGCGCGGGGGTGAGTCCCTGCAACGCATACGCACCCGTGTAAGGTGCCGAAGCATCTGAACCCGTAAGATCCGCCGTGGTGACAGCACTTCGACCATCGAGACCACCCGACAGGGTAAAGACCCCCAAAGCCGGAGCCGCAGTCGAAGTCGCAACAGTGAAGCGAGCCAGTTGTGACGGCCCGCGAACCCCTGAGATACCATTCACCAGAGCTGCCGAAAGTGCCGCCCAGAAAGCGCCGCTCGCAGTCGGCAAATTCGGGAAGACCTCTACATACCCATTGGCGAAGCCCATGAGCGTCGCAGTGGCGGTATTGGCGGCACCCCCTGCCGCAATGGCGATCTTCACCAAATTACCCATAGTGCCCGTATAGAGCGCCGTGAGGGTACCTCCAGAAGCCGGCGTAGGCGTTGCGGTATCTTCGAGAGTAACCGAAGCTGAGGCAGCGGTATTGTCCGCAACCCGAACCCCCCAAATCCCGATCGGCGCATTCGCACCTTGGGATTGATTAAAGGCATTCGTAAGTGCCCAGCAGAGATCGTAGGGATCAACGCCACCCGAAGGACCACCCTTGACGGATGCCGAGGTGAGAAGACCGAATGCCTGTGTGGCCTGCGCCTGACTTGCAGCAAGAACCGGCACATTGAGCGGTCCCCATGAACCCGTTCCGATGACCGCTCCGATATTGGTCTGAACACCTGAAGGGAGCGGGGGCGGCGGCGAGTTGACGACATAAGCGTCGGGTGCGCTCAAAGAAGCGCTATTGAAGCTCGAGGAACTCAGTATCTGTGGCATGTCATCCTCGCTCTATTCATCCCGAACTTTATCACAATTACGAAACGGCAACACTGCCGGTAAAAGAAGGCAGAAAAGAAAGCACCGACCAGAGACTCTCCTCGGCGGTTTGCCCGTATTCAAGGGTCCCTCGAAAGCACCATCGGTAAAGTCCGCGGTTCACATCATCATCGATAAACCGGTCGGACATTCTCCGAATACGCACCCAGGTTTCATCAGAACCCGAAAGTCCTTGCGCACCAAAGTGAGAATCAAGAGAAACAAGCTCCCCTTCCACAAGCCGTGCTACCGCGACACGCTGCGCATCGCTGCCCGCCCACACGTCGATCTGCGCATCACGAACCACACGCCCCACTTCTGTATATCGCGACCCTACATTCCCAACGTTCGATGCAACTCGAAGCACAGACGATGTGATATTGGTCAATGTCACGACAGACCCGCTGGCGCTCGCACTCACCCATGAAGCCAAATCGGTATTAACCGCGCTTGCGAGCTTGGTGGCCATCGTAGTGGGCGTGTCCGTAGCTCCCGCGCTCGCGGTCGCCGTTTCGATTTCCTGCCCTTTACCCAGTACCACCGAAACCGCATCGTTCGCAACAACCGTGCCTCCCAAGGTGACAGTCACCGTATCGACGAGCAGAGGCAAAGAAACCGCGCTCGTGATTCCCGCTTGTGTCGTCACTTCATTGGCCGTAAAGAGCAGAAAGCGCGAATCGTCACGGGAAAATCCGGGATCATAAAGACTGATGAAAGTGTTCGAGCTCTTGGCCACCTGGTTCAAAAGCGCTTGCTCGGTAGGCCATCCATTGAATACGGAAGGAAGAGGCGTGATCGTCGCCACTGCGCTTTCCAACTGGCTCTGCAGAACATTGTAAGCGTCACGCGCGAACATCAGGTTTGCATCCCAACACGCTCGACACCGAGCTGTGACCCCGCAAATCCTACCATCTGCTCATAAGGAACTTGGACAAAGTACCGTGATCCATCCTGGAACTCGATCTGATCACCCTCTTCGAAGGTGAAACCGTTGAGCGGCGGCACGTAGATGAAGTACTCCACCACCTGACTCGTCGTCGGAATAGATTTGATCAATTCTCCACGCCACCGCGGCATTACCGAAATTCCCACCGGAACCTGTGCCGGCGTTGCGCCAGGTGCCCCTACGGTAAATACCCCATTCGAAAGCACAACCGGCGATGCCGCGTTCGTGTCCGCCGAGAAATACCCATTCGCAGGCGCCGCAGCCATGCGATAAATCGATGCGATCCGATCAAGGCGCGCACCAATCGACTTCTTGATCGGACCGTGAAAAGCAAGACAGAACGCATCGATCTCAACCGTAGGGAATGGCACCCGCGTCGCGCCCGCTCCGTAGCCGGATGGCGCACCGAGCTGCTGTGGTGTATCCACCGTGATCGTATTGAGATCCGCCGTCAACGCGCCGCCATAAGGAACGTAGGGGGTATCCGTGCTCACAAACACGTCCCCCACAATGAACGGGGTCATGTCCGCGATGATGTCATAAAGAGGAATCTTGACATTCGTTCCTTCGAACGATCCTCTGAAAGCACCAGCCGGTTTCTGCATGAAATAGACGGGCCAACCGGCATTCACCTGGTTCACAGGGTCTAGGTAATTCGCCGCGCCGCTCGTGGTGAGCGGCCGATACACCGCGTAATTGACCCCCAAATGCTTCGCGGCCATTCCGCGGCCTCGATCAATCAGATATTGAATGTGGTCAGCATCAGGCATAGCTCAATGCCCCGTGACGCTTCGCATTCAAAGTATGATCGGGGTCGAGCGGAACACCCAAAAAGTCAGCAAGCCGACCCTGCCACATACGGTAGAGAGAGTACCGTTGACCGAGTTCGTTCGATCGCCCCTTCCACACATCCGCTTGGATTGTGTCGAGGTTCCTGCTCGCCGCTGCATAAGCGCCTTCCAGGATATCGAGAATCGGAAGGTACCCATACACGGCCGTCGCCATGTTCGGACTCACGGCTGATGCCAGAGAGGCCACAGGAGGCATTTGCGTCCCACTCGAGGTGATCTGCGGGTAAAGCGCCCCCGAACCCGAGGAGGTGATGGTGAACGAAACCGGACTCTCGAACGCGACCTGCGGTACCGGAATCGCCTGCTGCGAATAGGGACCCGTCCCAAACGGCGTCACCGCGAGAATCCCCGCGGCTTGAAGAACCGGATTCAATTGCGCGGCAGAAGCCAGGAGGTTGCATAGGGTCAACCGCGCATCGACGCCGTTCACAGGCGCCGGGGCCGTCGCGGTGATCGTCTGAGGAGAAGCAATATTTCCGTTCGAGAGCGTGACCGATACGGTGTCACCCTCATTCGGCTGCGGTCCAATGAGCGCAACCGCTCCGATGGCATTACCCAGAAGGATCGATTCTTCCACTGGGTCCAAGTTGTTCATCTTGAACTCGAGCCGACCGTAGGTCTGGAAGAACCGGTACCCGATGAATCCCGAGGCCAATGCGCCCCCGGCCGGCGAAGTCGTAATGAGGCCGATGACGGGGTAACACAGATGCCGTCGAACTGAAGCCTTACTTTCCGCGGTCAGCGCCACCAGCGTCTCCAAGCGGGAATAACACCCGGCAATGCGGACACTGGATCATTCGACCCGCCTCATCCTGTCGGAGCAGTGGTGCGCCCACTTTCAACAACTGCTGCGCCACTACCGGATCATGAATGACCTGGCCCGCCTTCAAGTTCGTCGTCACGGAGCCAAGATAGCCACGCCACGGTCGTACCGCAACGTAATCCCCATCCTGCTCCACATCTCTCGGCGCACCACAAAACCGGCACTTCTTCGCCTGCGGTTTCAGTTGCGCACCGCATCGGGCGCACTGGCGCTTCATCAGTAGATCGGCATTCCCTGCGTCAACATCTTCCCGATCACATCACTGCCCAGCGAATACGGTCGCCCATACCAGTAATTGGATGTGACGTTGTTGTTGAAGAACGTGAAGTTGCTGTACACGAGAATGGGTCCGGAACCACCTGAAAGCGCACCCGAAACGGGGCTCAAAGTCGCGGTCATGGCGTTCTGCACAGTTGCCGAGAGCACTGCGGAATTGCCGATCGGCCCTTCCCAGTTGAAAGTCAACTGACCTCCAACCGGAAGCACCTGGAGTGCCACCGTGAGCCCATCGATCGCTTCGAGGAACTGCGTAGCGAGCTCCTCGGCAATCGTGTCCACCGTATCGGTGCCCGTCGCCGTGTACGATTCCGTGAGCGCCCCATTCGGAAGTGCCAGATGCGTCACCGTGATCGAAGTCACATCGCCGCTCGCGACCGTGCCACCCAAGGTCACGGATGCCGTGGCGTCCACGCGCGGGGTATCCTCGAGATAGCGCTGCGGGGACTTCAGATCAATCGTGCCATTCCCGCTCGCATAGTGCCGATCGAAGTTCGGGAGCAGCGTCGGGTTCTGCGGCTGCTGAGGATCGTTGCGTGGATACCCCAGCGGAACACGGAAAGTCGTAGGCATCGATCAACTCCTGCGCAAGCGCGCATTCCCCCGGGGCGTCATCTTGTTGCCCATCCGCTCCCGAGGCAGGATGCGGTCGAGCTGCTGTGCAGCGCCAGGCCGCTTATCCCAGTTCGGAACAAAGGCATCGCGCATCGATGAGTTCATAGCCCCCGTCGTACGCTTCACCTCGTTGATTTGCCGGATGCGCTTCACTTACGTCCGCCGAAGATCGCACCCACCTCGGCACCGTACCGTGCCGCGGTATTCTCGTTGTGATCGTAGCCCGGAGGCGGCTCGACCCCGGACTCACCAGGAAGCATCCGTGAACCCGCGCCACCCTTCAACTTGCGGGTCTCGATCGGTTCGGATGCGCGCCCCGGAATACGCTGAGCGCGGAGGCTCCGGGAAACATTCTTGCTCGGTCGCTGAGGTCGCATAAGCGTATCCTATTTCCGGTGTAAAAAATCAACCTGCGGTTTCGATCGTGACCGCCCGCTTGTAAAGCGCGCTCGATGCGGTCGGGATGATGCTAGTCGTCGCCGTGAGGTCGGTCGGGACGGCAAAGTCGCCGATCCAATCCCAGGAGAGTGACAGGAACTTCTGCAGGCGGTCGAGCGGCGGCCGGAAGATGTGCGCCACGCCATTGACGAGAGTCACATCGCCAATCGGATTCACACCCTGGCGCGCGAGCCACAGCTCGAGGCCCTCGAAGTCGCCCTGAATCATGTGCTCCGCGCCGATCACGATCGGCCGGCGCACGCGCACGTTGACCGCGGCGGCACCCGTGGCTGCGGTGCTCGGCTGCTGAACGATGGTTTCCGTCGTCGGAATGAAGGACAGACCCAAGAGCCGGATCACATCCGCATTCTGGTACTCGGACGACGTATCCCGCCCCGCGAACAGCACCTTGAAGTCCTGGTCCGCCCAGAGCTGACGCATCGTCGAGTTGTCGAGAATGACGTGGTAGGTCCCATCGTCGCACGGTGGCACACCGTTATCGCGCAAGTAAGCTTCCGCGTCCTGCACGATGCCGAGGGTGAAGGTGTCAGAGCCTGCGAGCTGCGCAGTCGTGATGTGACCATAGGGGCGCATCACTTGCGGCGCATTTGCCCCGATGATGGCATCGCCATTCACCGGAGCCGTCGCCGTATTGAAAGTCAAGGTGCCCGACACACCATTCGGATTATCCGAGTGGTTGGTACCATCCGCCGTCACACCCGTGATGGTGAGCGTCTGCGTGACACCGCCCGAGACGGAAGTCTCCTGGGCCGTCAGAGGATTGGTGGAGCTGACCGGCGTCACGACGCCATTCACCAGTACCACACTGAAACCGGTGATGTCATCGACGTGGCAGGTCGTGGTGCTCGAAGCCCCGAGATCGGTACGCACCCGGGTGTTGCCACCGAGGTAAGCGCTAAAGAGCTTCTTGCGCGCGATGCGCTCAAGCGACTGCGCCGCCTGAACGCCATTGTTGCGCGCCACGCGGATCACGTTATTCGCGATCGTCGCTTCGTCCGACATGAGGTCCACGTCGGTCGTGTCGGCGTATTCGAGCATCGAGAACTGGTACTGCTCGAGAGCGGCATCCGAAGGCGTGAGTCCGTTGTCGAGCCCTGTATCCGAGGACGGATTCAGGTTGCTCGTGATCGGCGTCTTTCGACCCGTGCGAGTCCGCGTGATGGTTTCACCGATGCGGTTCGGGATAGTCTCCCGGAGCGCCTCGCGCCGGTATGCCAGATCGGAATCGAGACCTTCCTCGAACTCCCGCTCGAGCATCCCCTGCTGGATCATCGCTGCGAGGTTCGCAGGCAACGTGTCGAAATTAGCCATGTGAGACTCCGGGTGTGTGGATAGCTCTCGAGCACCTGGCTCACATCGGACGTGCCTCCCCTCGCGGGGCCGATGAACGGAGGACCTGCCTCAACGCCCGCTGTTGATCCCGCGGGGAGGATGGGGTGGAGACCTGGTCCACCCCGCGCTTGAGTCTACTCCCACTATGCCCGCGAAGGCAAACCACGCATTTTGCGTAGCGAATTGGCCTTCCAGGCACGATACTCTTCCGGCTTCATCTGCTTGACGTTATCCGGTGGCGTATCGTTCGGCTTTGGCGCCCCACCGTCGCCCGTCACCTTGGGCTTCGGCCTCGGCTCGCCACCTCCCGAAGCCTTCTTGAAGTAGTCCGGCTTCTTGGTTTTGAACGCCTCAATCGCTTCCTTGACACCCGTCACGTTCCCATCGTCATCCATCTTGATGCCGGAGCGATCGAGAAGCGGCAGGAGATCCATATCCTCGAGTCCCGCGGCGACGGCCTGCGCTTTGAGATCGGACTCGATCACACGCTGCTGCATCTTGGTGATGCGGGCCGTCGCCTTGTCGTTCTCCGCCTTCAACTTCCCATCGATGTCGGCCTGCGCCGCAGCGAGCGCGGTTTTGGCCGCTTCCAATTCCTCGCGCGCCTTGCGCTCACCCACCCGGTGAGCCGCTGCCTCAGCTCGAAGATCGGAGATCATCTTCTGATGCTTGTCATCCCCGTCGCCCTTTGGAGGCGTCGCAGTCGGCGCGTCGGGGCCGTCGATCTTGATCCGAACGGTTGCAGGGTCCGGAGTCTTGGTTGCCGGAGTCGGTTCGTCAGCCATGGATTGTCAGACCTCTTGAGATTTACTTGACGTAGACGTACACGGCGTGCGCCGTATCCGCATCCGCGAACTCGGCTGCGATGTACTGAAGCACATCGATGCCGTCAGGAGAAAGATTGAGCAATGCGTTGCTCGAGATCGCCGCTTTGAGCTCCCCCAGTTCCTGCGATCCCGTGGGGATCGAACCCGAAGGCTCGGAGGGGCATGACCACAGCGTCACATCGAGCGAATCGGTCGCACCGGCTACACCGAGGGCTCCTGCAATCTGCCCCACGGCGGATGCGCTGTAAGATGAAACGGGAACCGAAGTGATACCCGCGCCGGAGACTGCCAACTTGAATGCTTGTGCCATAAATCACTCCGATTCGATCGTCGCCACGACTTCCCCATGCCCAACGAATTCGCCCAGTTTCAACCGAAACTTGACGCGCCCCGCGATGGGCGCGACGAGCGGCCAATAAGTCTTCATGCACTCGACCTCGGCGATACGCTCACCTTCCTCGACGAGCGCGCCGTCATCGACATCGAGGTGGGAAAGGGTGCCATCAGATTCGAATGTAACTTCACGGATCACCGTTTACGACCCCGCGCGGATAACTTGGCCATTTTCTTGGCACCATACTTCTTACGTCCGATGTAGGCCGCCAAAGCTCCGGGTTTCTTCGCGCCACGACGCGCCAACTTCGCTTTCAAGCGGGAAAACCGTTTGCCACTACCTAACTTCGGTTTTGCCATAGCCATTCTCCAGAATCACATGACATCGAGTGAAGACTCTCGCCAGTTAACGGTAAGGTTGGGTGCATCATACGGCGAAAAACAGGCCATTTCCACAATGAGCGCCCCGAAGGCCCCGGCCTGCAGGACAAACGAACCGGTAAAGGTGCTCGGCTGCTGCCAAAGATTCCGATTTTCCGCATCTTTGATGCGTGCGCGCCCCCAGGAACCCGACGAGACGATCATCACCGAATACAACTCACAATCGCGCCTACAAATCCGATACTCCCCCGGCTTGTAGATGCGCACACTGCGCATGAGAGACCCGGGCGCGGGGCGTGTAAGCACATCGATCATCGCTGAACACGCCTTCGTGCCTTCGCCGAGGGTGCCGATCCATGGTAATAGAGCCAGTACCCGGGCTCAGGCGCATAAGGAGCCTTTTTCGCCTCATGCAGCCACGGAATCGGGCGTGCGCGGCACCAATTGAGGAAAATTTCGACCTCGAAACCACGCTTTCGAAGCCAGTCCCGGATCGCATTCGGCTGCCGCCACGATGTGTAGGGCTTGTCCGGCCCGTTTCGAATGACCCGGCTCGGCACGAAAATCGACTGCGCCTTTCGCCCGATGACGCGAGAGTACTTCCCAACATCGATATTGGCCCCCGTCTCGATCATCGTCGTATCCACTCGATGTATTCCATGATTTTCTGACAACTACGACACTGCACAGTCCCATCCTGAAACAAATAGAAGTGTTGTGAGCCACAGGGACACTCGAACACCATGTCGGGCTTCTTTTCCCGGAAGGATTCGAGATCCACAACATCATTCGTCATAGCGATCTCACCGTTTCCGATACGGAATCCACACCACGCTCGCCATCGCCATCACACGGTCGTGACCACCCAGGACCTTGATGGTGAGCCCGTGATAGAAGCCACCGTCCAACATCCAAGAACCCATGACGATCGGGTTCGCCTTGTAGATCGGGCGCCCGACGCGAGTGTCGTAATCAGGATCGCTCTCGGACACTTCCGGAAAATCCCCATTCGCATCCGGCACACCGTCATAAGCAATCATACTGCCCGATCCCGCATGCGTGCATGCGATCGTGCGCAGTGTCCCCGGGGTATCCTCGAAGATGAAAATCCCCTTGCGATCGATGAGGAAGCACTTCCCCCCGATGGGCGGCAACGGCATCCCGCGAAGGTCGATGATCTCGATTTCTTTTGACAGCACTCAAGCCTCTCCTACTTCGTCGAATACGAACCCTTGATCGGCTCATGGATATTCCACATCGGCCCTACCTTGGTCACAGCCTCCTCGCCCCCATCCCCTTCGGGCGCAGGGGCAGGAGGTGTTTCTTCCGGAGGCTCGCCGCCCACATCGGTTTCGAGGTTATGGATATCCATGTTGGTGACGAGATACGTACGCGCCTGGTCGGGTGTGAGGAGCCCCTTCGCCAGATCCGGATCAACCGGTGTGACCTTCCCATCGGGTCCCGGCTGCGCGGGCTCGGCCAAAGGCTTCGCCGCCATGACGAGCGCCGGGATCATGCTCGCGAGGTCATCGGGCGTCGGCTGGAAAAGCCGCGGCCAATGCAGACTCAAGTTTCCGGTATCCGGCCCATCGGTCGCCCGGATCAGTTTCGCAATGAGCGGCAGTGCGCCGAGATCTCCGTAATGCGAGCGCAGCTCCATGACGAGATCATCGGAGTCTTCATCGAGAAACTCCATTGCGCGTCCCGACATCGGGCCTTTCAACTTCTCGGGGTCCTTGCGGGAAGCGGCGATCTGCTCGAGGGCCATGTTGCGAAGATGGTCAATGAGACGCAGCGATGCCTCCATCCCGCCCCCGTTCATCTCGAGCAAGCTTGCCGATGATCCCAGCATGGACCCATCATCCGATTTCTTGTCCGCTTCGAGATGGATATAGCTCATCGGACCACGCACCACATCCCCATTCAACACACTTCCCTTGATCACGAGCTGAGGGGCCGCGTTATAGCGCACGCCGCGACCGATCTGCGAGAGGGTGTAGTCGATCTCGATGCTGTTCGGAATCGCATCCGCCCAGGTACAGGCCCCATCGGGCTCATCCCCACCCGCGAGATTGGTGAACCAATGCCCCGGCACGAAACCGAGATTGTGCTCGTACACCTTCCATTCAGTGAGTTTCTTCCCATCTTCCTGGAAGCCCTCGATCGGATTCCAATCACGATGCGATACGGGGGTGTAAGTCACTTCACGATTCGGAAGATAGTCGCGAATGAACCAGTAACTTTCATTGGATTCGAGGCCCTCGGCCCCCATCGCCGAGAGCGCCCGTGCGCTCGTCACATAATGAATGCGGAGTTGGGTGAGACCCCCATCATCAGAGAAAGTCGGTACACAATACTTGGCCCGCCACACCTTGAGGACAGGCTCCGGGCTCAAGCGGAAGGTCACCGCGACCGCTCCCACCGAGCCGTAGTACGCAGCCTCCAGCATGGTGGGCCAGAAACCCATCGAATCGAGGAAGGATTCGATCTGCGCCGATGTATCCGTGTCGGGATGACGCACCCGAGGGGCGTGGCGACCGGCGAAGAGCTTGCGCGAAGTCCAGCGGGCAACCATCCGGGGAAGTCGGAACTGCGCGGAAGGGCGGCGCTCAATGAGCGGGATGGCATCCTGCGTCCCCGGCTTCAACTCATCATAGAACGCATAGTTCAGATGGTCATAAAAGGTGCCATCGAGCAGCCGATCGTACTTGTCGAGCTTCTTGTAGCGGTCGGTTTCCCAACGCGGATATTGAATCGTCGAGGATATCTTGTAAAACATACTCGCTTCAACGCAGATAGATCGGAAGAACGGGCGGCGAGCGGCGATTATTCATCCACGCGGGCTTCTCGTGGAGCATCAGGGCAGAAAGCGACCAGATGCAGTTATGGACGAGTATTCCGTTTGCAAAGTACTCCGGAACGTCCTCAACTTCCAGGTTGTACACCTGTCCTACGCCAGCGTCGGACAACGACACCACACTTACGGGAACAACTTGCCTGCGCGCGCGACTTTTTAACAGAAAATTCCTTGCCACAAACACAACACTTCCTAATTTCAAAATACTTTCGTATCTTTTCGTAGTACCGTTGCGCGCAAGCATGCGAACAAAATTTAGGATTGTGTCGTAGCGTCTTTTTACAGACTTTAACCCCACAGAAAGTACAGTAAAAAGTCCGTTCTTTCGCTGCGCGTTGCGCCAAAGACCCAATTTTTCGATGAAAAGCGAGACCTTCGGGCGTGCTATGCCATGGAACCGCAAGGGGCCTGATTCGATCCATGTGCGCCCGGCGCTGCTCACGAAATTCGGCTGCATGCAACTCGCTATGCTGTTTCGGGGTGACGCATTCCAAATTCTCCACCGCATTGTTAGCCCAGTTACCATCGCGGTGATGTATTTGACAGCCACGCGGGATCGCGCCATGCACACTTCGCCAAATTGCTCGATGCAGCGCGCCAATCTTTTTAACACGCCTGCCATTTTTAAATGGGTAGAAATACCGACGAGACGAAATACTTTTGGAATCTGGGAATCGAATGAATTCGATGCCTTGAAAGATGATGGTTTCTTTTCGCATGAGATTACTCTATCATCCCACATCAAAGAATCAAGTCTCACCCAATTTTTACCTTCAACCCAAATGGGATGCTCCCCTGTTCCAGTAAGCGTGCGACCATCGGAGAAAGATACCTTGAAAAGTCTTGCGGCACTGTTGGTCAATCCAGATCGAAGAACACGTCGATACCCCGCGCGTGTCAAAACTTTCAAACCTGGGATGACACACTCAATGGGTGTATCGCCCTGTGCGGTCCGAATCATCGTCCCGGCAATAAAACAAGCATCGAGCCTATCAGGTGATCGGTGGCCCTTGTAGCCGGCGCTCGACATGTTGAGCATCTGGTCCTCGAGAAGCGGAAACTTACCCACGATCCGGATTCGATCCTGCTCGAAAAGCCCCGCGATGGGCTCGGCACGCACCACTTTACCACGGGTCGCGGAGACTTTCTTCACCGGGACCTGAATCCCCAAATTCTTGGCCGCCGTCTGGATGACGTGCCGCACCATCTCGCCACCGTAGTTGTCCTCGGCCACGATCGCATCGGCTTTGTGGGCCTGGAATGCCTCGATGGCCTTTGACCCCCAGGCGTTCGGTGAGCCCTTCATGGTGCTGTCCGCAAGGATGTAACCCCGATTGTCCGCCCCGAGAGCACACACGGAGATCCCGATCTCATCGGAACGCTTGTCGGCCGGCCCCGAAGCCCCTGAAGGGTCCACTCCCACCACCACGCGCGCAAGCGCCGGAAGATCGGAAGGGTCCACCCGGGCGCGCTCGATCGTATCGATTTCCCACAACGCCCCTTCGACCTGCGGCTGGTAGATTCCTTCATAAAAGCGCTTGCGCTGTTTCTCGGGGAGGTTGCGAAGAGTGTCGAGGTAGGACGGATCGAGATTCTCTTCATTATCCTTGGGGTTGATGAAGACGTACTGATAATCGTCCGGGTTCTCGAGCATGCGGCCCGAGTCAGGCTCGCGTTTCTCGAAGAAGAGCTTGTATGACCAGTGTCCCGTCCCCACCGGGTTCAAATCGAAGAACGCCTTCTGCGTGATCCCGGGAACCTTCTGCGCAAGTCGCGACAAAGCGATGACCACCGAGGGCCACGGAATCTGCGAGCACTCGGACAGGAAAATCCCGGCGTACTCATTCCCCAAGATCCTTTCAACACGCGCCTGTTCGTCCAAACCGCCGAGCCAGATTTCAGACCCATTGGGCAATGTGAAGTATTGAAGTTGGATGTGCGGCTTCACTTTGAGCCCCGGAAAGCACTTCTCGATCACCATGGGGATCGTCTGCAGGCCCACCGCAGGCCATGTCGCGTTCGACCTGAAACGCAAGATCGCGTGGCGCGAAGGGGCGCGGAGCGCGCGATGAAAGATCGCCTTGGTGAAAAGAAGCGTCTTGCCCGCCCGCGCACCCCCCACGAACATGGTGTTGCGAATGGGACGAGCCAGGACCTTGGAGGCTTCCCGTTGAGCAGGATTGAGATGAAAACCCGGGGATGGGCGGACGATGAGACGGGCCACTTTAGATCAACGACTCCACGCCGGGACTTGCTTCTTCAAACACACGTAGTCGAACTGGCCATTTCCATGCGTAGTGCGCCCATGATCCAAAACACGAACCTTTCGCCGACATTCTTCCATGCTGGTGTAGGGCTCCCACTCCTCACATCCATCACTGCTATACGCCACGCACTGCGCGGGCGACCAGAGACTGCATCGGTAAGGTTGGCCGTTCAGAAAAGAGCACATGAAGATAGCGAAGATGGTGGTCATTAGTACTGTGCCTCTTCGGGAGTCATCTCGACGACGACCTGCGTCACGGGATCTTCGGTCTTCGTCCCGTAGTTCTGCGGCACGAACTTGGAGGCAAGCCAACGATAATTTTCGAGGATGACCTTGGCCGTCTGTGGGTCGATCTCATTCTTCTTCAACTTCTCGATCGTCGTCACCATGCTCTCGACGATCGAGTGACCGCGCTCCTGCTTGGCGAGCTCGAACGAATCGGCGAACTCGGTGTGCTCGCGCAGCCAGCGGTAGAGTTCCTGAAGCGAAGGAAACTTCGGCTTCTTCGCGATCGAGTTCAAGCTCATCCCACCCGAGACTAGGTGACACACCTTGAGGCCGATCTCCTCGCTGTAGGGAACCTTGCGCTTCTGATGAGAAGTCGGGTCATCTAGGGAGTCTGGGTCGGTGGGGTCGCTTTCATCTTCGATTCCCGCACTCTCACCCGGTACTCGTTCCAGATCTTCCTCCGGATCTCGCTGTACAACTCCTGGTTGATACTTCGATAACTTCGACGCGGCCCTCGCTGCTCGCGCAACTGCTCTTTCCTTCTTTGTACCTTTTTTGTTCTTGCTTCCCTTGGGGCGACCACGGCGTCGTGGTGCAACTGTTGAAGGAGAACCAGCACTTTGAGATAGCTGTCTACCCACGGCGGAAACCAATTTCTGTAGCCCCACTGATAAATCGTCGAGTTCCCAACACCGGTCGCCTGTTGAAAATCCGCCTTCGACCACCCGAGCTTCGAGAGTGCTTCACGAAATTGTGATACATCCACCACGCCTCCACGTGCTACGCGCTGCGCCACTCAAGAGGCGCGCTCGAAAAGTCTACAGAAAAACTTATGCGTGTGGAAACTGCGCCCCTACG
>JAEHJW020005829.1_pt1 | contig 52118 bp, 87 predicted proteins | sample 9271431 | NCBI WGS metagenome assembly JAEHJW02
AATCGTGCATTAGTTACATTCCACATTATATTTAGTAATGCAGACGGAGTAGTTTCAGCATTACATTCAAAACTCTGTTTGATTATATCTAATTTACTCGTGTTATCTTTTTGCATTTCAAATTCACTTCCGTTTTTTAGATTTTTTAGATTCCGAATTTAACAGCTTTTTACGAGTTTCGAGAATTTCAAGTTGCCAATTTGTATATTCAAGACAATTCGTTAACAGATATTTAAGTTCGTCTAATTCTGATTCGGTTGCAATTCGGAATATCTCGTTATTACCGTAAAGCGAAGATATAAAAGAATAAACTTTTTTACGGTCTGATATTTCATTTAAACGATTGATAATGTTTTGAATACCGGCAATATTAGTATCTTCCACTAATCGGTCGATATCAATAGTCATTTCTTTTCCGTTTTCATCAGTGTATAAAACGCACATAATTTCAGACATTTCAAATTCACCGTTCAAATTCAGTTTTGATTGATAATCCGTCCGATTATATGCGTTTCAAATTCAACCGTTGAAATTGTTTCCGCGTCAGATTTGCAATACTGACAATTCGCTTTTGATGCCTTAAGCGGAGTCGTTATTATTCTTAAAGAACGTTCGCCAGTTTTATCGTAATTTACCAATTCGGATACCGCGTTCGATTTATGGTTCAGGCACGTTGGAATTATTCCAACATAGACGACAACTTCACCGTTTTGCATAAACAAACAAACTTCGTGCCAATATATAAAGCTAACTGTGCATCGCAAATTCGATTTAAGAGCCGTTCTATTTCAGACCTTATCCATATACATTCAATAGCCGTTCGGCTCTAAAAACGCATCTAATAGCGTTATAAAGCAATGAAATAAGCAATCATGGTTAGCATTGAAAACGTCCATATTGTCAAATATAGACATGCGAATTTGTATATGTCCATTTAAATTCACATTTCCAAATCTAAACCGTTTTCGTAAAACTCATTGAATTTAACCGAGCCGTGCGCGAAGTTAATTTTAATTGCCTTTAATGCAGCCGTGTTTAATCTCATTTCAAATCCGCCTGTTGAAATAGCCATGACATTTTTATTCACTACGATATTCGCATCGCGGAACGTCAGTTTAACCGTGAAATTAAATTCCATTTCTATTGAATCGTATTCTGGCAAATTGTTAATTCGAAATAACACTTTGTCAATCCACATATCCGTTTTTTCAATCGTTCGAAGATTTATCATTTTATTTCACCGTTTTAGATTTTTCCATTTCTCTTTTAATCCATAAAGGAATAGCGTTTAATTCTATTGAAAACGAATCTCCGTGATGTAACGTATGTTGCGCGACAATTTCTGCCATTTTTTTATCATCGAAGACTCCTTCAATCCCACCGTTGCCACATTCGCTACAATCTCCGTCTATAACAACGTAAACGTATTTTTTATCGGACATTTTTTTCCATCTCTTTAAACGCATTTAAAAGCCGTTCGAAGTTCTCTTTTGCCATTGAAGTCGTCTTATGAATCATTTCTGTTTTTGTATATGAATAACTTGAAATTCCGTTTTCTGTCCAAATATGTTGTGCACATTCCTTATTAGTTTTAATCCAGTGTGAATGATTTTCGTAATCCGCTATATGATATTCCATACAACGAATGTTATGTTCTGGACATATAATATCGCAATCGTCCGTGTGAAGTATCGACATGAGATAACAAATTCCGTATCCGTATATAAAGCTAACCGTGCATCGCTAATCAATATTAAAAACATTTACAGAATTGCATCGCACCGTCCGCTTAACACAATTCTGTTTTGTATAGACTTAATGAATTAAATCTATACTTAAGACGTTTCTATATTATATATTATTTACGCATACTATATTTTATTCAATATATTTGGTCATACCAATATCTGTCGTTATAGCCACGCCAATTAGATTGAAAACTATTTTGCGGTACAGAGTTAAGAGTATCGACGATTAAACCGTCTATTTGCGATGCGTAATCATCGATTAATATCTCTACTTCATCTATGTTTTTCTGGCCGTTAGGAGTCTTCGAATATGCCAATAGCTTTTTTATCGTCCTAACAGTATCAAGTTCTCTTTTACTCAAATCGTTTTCTTTTATATGTAGTTCTAACTGTTCTTCAAGAGCCGACAACGGATATCCGATTGAAGAATATTTTATTACCGACGGTTTACTGAAGTATCTCGGATTATAATTCACAACAGGCGATTTTATATTCGTCGGAAATATTATTTCACGAACGTTTTCTTTATTAATCGTAGTCTGCGTTGTTTCCGTCTGAATTGTCATCGGTTTAGCCACAATTTTTGTCGGATTTATATTTTCATCGAATAACGTATCGATATTCTGTCTGATATAATAATCCACATCCATTTCGTAACGACTCATTTTATCTCCGTGTATATTCGACACGTTGTATATACCGTCTAATTGAGCTATTTCTTGAACGGCATAATATTCTGAATCGTTGAAGTTGTAAAACTCAATCGTTGTATTGTCTGCATAGAACGATATTTCGCGCGTTTTTATATCATACATTATGAAATTGTAATATCCGCCAAGCGATTCTATTGTATCGTCCATATTTTTATTATTTTCGATATATGCGTGTGCGAGATATTCACTGTCGTTAGTCGTGTATTTCAGTTTATATTGTGTCGTGTGAATAACTCCGTTATGAGCTATGACTAAACCGTCGATTATCAACGGTTGTGTATTCAAATGACATATAGCGTTAGTCGATTGTCGTGCATGAATTATGATATTATTTCCTAATTTGGCACGGTTTAACAGCTTAAAAAATTTAGCTGGCTTTATCGATTTGATAACTTTACCGTTGTCTATATCGTATATGCCTATTCCATCACGATTACCAAGATTAATCGAATTTCTGGCAATCGCGGCGATTTTCTCTTTTTTGTTAACGGTTTTATCCGTAAATTTTGCAAATGCTATTCTGCACATTTTTATACCTTCAAATATATTTTTTGCGGTGTGTTTACTATCATTTTTGTATTTAAAATGTTTCCGGAAATAATTTTGCCGATTGGCATAGCTACGTTTTTAGGAACGATAACTTCTTTTTTCGTTTCAAATGTATCTTCATAAGATTCAAAATGTCTGGACAACGAATGAATTGCAGGTATTTTATCCACATTCATCAATTCCGTTATCGTGTCATTTTGCCATTTTATTGAGTCTATCGCTTCTTCGGCGGATTCGAAGTATGGCATAACTCGCATTTCCAATGTCTTATTGAGATTAAACGAATTTGCATTTATAGCACGATACCGATAAGAAGTTTTACTTTTACTTCTTATCTGTTCGACGATACTCTGCAAATCGTATTCATTCGGAAATTCGGAGTAATCGTTTTCAAATCGTTGCAGATATTTCTTTTTTCCATTGAATTTCTCAATATATTTCCGACGATAAGCGTTCCAAAAATATTGCGAAGAAAATATAGACAACGCTTTTTGCATGTCATTGAAACGGTAATGAACATGAGTACCGCAAGACCGATTTGTTCCTATTTCATATTCGTTAAACATTTTCTCTATAAATTCGAATACCTTATTTGGTTTACCGTAATAACATATTTCCGAATCCGTATGAGCAAAATCATCGACATGTACCGAGCCGTCGTAATGAATTGCCAGATGTCTATCTGTCAAAGCCTGTTCTCTTAATGTTTCGAACGGCTCGTCGTCTATTCCACATTCTATTTCCACGCCAATCGAATTAATTCGTAATACCATATTTTATTCCGTTCCTATTCCACGAATGTTATTTCTGCCGACGCTTCGGTTATCAAGCTGAATATAATCGTATATACTTCAGACATGACATGAATTATATCCGACCAATCCGCCGCATTGACGAACAAATCTGGCAACGGAATCTGCAATTCGAGATTATCTGGAATAACTCTAAATACAGCTATATTAACGTTCTTCGGTTGAGATACAAAAAACGAGCTATTTATATTGTCATTCACGAGACTCGAATTAACCGTAGAGCTAAGCTTATTCAAGATAAATCTCTTGAATTTCTCATTTCTGTCACGGTAGTAATTAAGTGTGTTACCGACGCCAAATCCGTTCGAAGTTATCGATTTTTCGAGTCCGAGTTTCTCTAATTGCATCGATATCTTCTTCCATTCGGAATCGGTATATTTTACGTTCATATACGTTCTGTCACCGTCTTTTCCAAGTGTCATTTTCATGGTTTTATGTCACCTTATCATGCCATCTTCATGGAAGTATATAAAGTTAACTACGCATCTTCATCGCTATCGTCAATATCGAACATGTAATCAACATCATCCGAATTATAATAGAATATATCTTCGCCATCAGTATAAACTGGCATCCAATCGTCGTCCATTTCAATTATTACATGTTCTGATATTGTATTTCTTATTAAATATTCAACGTATTTCATTTTTAATCTCACCATTTAAATTCTTCGCTTATAAATTCTATTTTTTCCGCATTAGTTTTGCACCATGTCCACATATATTTAATATGTCGATTAGCATGTCCTTTTTTAAGTAAACAAATGCCGTTTCTCGGAGACGAAGCGTTACAATATTCTTCGAAGTGATGCGATTCAATATGATTATTTTCGAGATAGCATATTCCAAATTCGCCATTAAAACAACGTCCAGTTAATCCGCAAATTTTAAACATGCCAGTTAAAAGATAATCTTTAAATTTCATCGATTTTCCACCTTATTACTTCGTCGGAAAAATGAAAGTAATAACCGTCATTTGAAATTTTATATGCTATATGGCAATCGTTATGATGTATATACGGTAAACAACATATATATCCAGTTTTAGCATTTAATGTTTGGCACATCATATGATATTCGTGTCGATTCAAATGCTTTCTCGGTTTATAACATATAAATCGAGAATTAAATTTATTCACATGTCCGCAAATTTTTGATAATGCGAACACATTTAAATATTCACGGAATTTCATGCCAACAGACTCATTAGATATTTTTTTGTGGCATTAACGATTAACGTCCAATCTTCAACGGTAATATCATTAAGTATATCTGTTTCGAATATCTCATTTCCAGCTATCGCAGATTTTATAAACGGTATATTTACAAAATCTTCGCCGATTACCGGCATGTCACTTGAAAACAAATCTAATACCGTGTAATCTTTACCATTATGTTTTATTTTGATTACCGGTTTAGATTCCTCGTCATCAAGAGTTTCGTTTCTGCCAGATTGAGATAATATCAGATACGTTTTATTGCCAAATGACTTATATTTATATTCGAATTTCTTTTCTTCCATTTTAGCAAATAGACGTCTCTTTTCCTCTGGCTCGAATGATATAGCTATCACACTACCTTTAGTAGTGCTACCGTAGTTCATCAGCATAAACATGCAAACTCATGCGAAGTATATAAAGTTAACTACGCATCTCTACCATTGCAAAGTTATTTTATTTCCATGAAGCAATTAGATAATCTAAACGAAAAGTGTTCGTCTCTTTTTCATCCCAGTGCCATTTATAAGCTTGATGTTCGCCTGTATGTTTTTTCGGAAGAAAGCAAACATATATATTGTTATTTATATTACACATTTCTGAAAATTTATGATTTCCGTAATGTCCGCGATTTAGATAACATGCACCAAAGAAAATACCGTGTTTATCTTCCATTTCGTTCATTTTGCAACACGGAGTAAATTTACGTACATTCAGATATTCTTTAAATTTCATTTCCATTCCGCCAATTTAGAACCGAATTTTATCCGATTTAAATGCGTATTCATAATATATGCAATATGATTACCATTATGAAAACTCGGTAATGTACATAGCCAGTGAGTTTTTTCATCTTCGGTTAAACAATATTTGAAATAAACATGTTCGCCGTCATGAAATTCCTTTAAAAAACACATTTCATTTAGATTTGAGACACCGCAGATGCGATGCACGTTCGGTAATAAATAATCTCTGAATTTCATTATCTGTACACTCTTTCTTTAACTATTAAATATCTATCGCCATTTAGATTAAAAGGCGGAAATTTCCATTTGTGATATCGATGTTCTCCGTCGTGGTTAGATTTAAGTAAACATGCAATATTTCCGCCGAATAATTTAGCACATGCCGCATTGTATTCATGCACACCAGAATGATTTTTGATTTTAAAGCAGAAAACATTTTTAGCTAAATTTTCGTCGAAGATGTATTTGTAACACAATTTTGCTAAATCTGTTTCTATGTAATCTCTAAATTTCATATTTAATCTCCTCGTCAATAGATATACCTTCATTATTACCTATCCAATGCCATCTGAAAAATCGATGTTTTCCACTATGGTTTAATTTAAGTAAACAATTTGAATGTCCATTATTATTATTATAATGATATGCGCCACACATCCGTTCAAATTTATGATTACCAATATGTTTTTGTTGCAAAAAACAATAATTATAAATGCCGCTTATTGTTTTATTTAATAAACATTGTGTTTTATTATTTGCTGACATGTAATCTCTAAATTTCATTTAAATTATCACCGCATTTTTATATTTTCTATCTATCATCAGCAATTTAAACAACGGTTTACCATCTACACTTCTTGTTTGATGTTTAACGATTACTGCGTTAAATTTATTAAACAACAGATTTAACATTGGCTTGTTATCTTCGCGAACGTAAGCAAAACAGTATTTATATTTGTTAATGAAATACCGATTTATTTCCTCTGCAAATCCTTTACGTCTAAATTCTGGCAATATAACGGTATTAACTATAACATGCGTGGAAATTTTAATTCCAGATGTTCCGACTGTTTTATCATTTTCTTTAACAAATATATATTCGTAATCGTCGTTAGTAAAAAAATCGATAGCCTGTTTCATCAGAAATATATCTCCGTGATTGACTATCATTTTATAAGCGTCACATTCGGTTTTTATATCTAAGGTTTTAGTTATTTCCATACGACTCACCGTAAGTATGATAGTGCAACAATTTACAGAAACTACGGTGACAATTTATGTGATGTTCGGCGTCAATCAGATATTCATGATATATCCGAACTATTGCTACACTATCACACAAAAAGACAAATTGTCGCAGAGTATATAAAGCTATCTGTCCATCCACAGATGCGATTTAAGCGGCGACAATCTGTTAAGGTATAGGATTACCTGTTTTAAATTATCGTGCACCAGAACGCTTCTAATGCGTTGTACAAGCAAAATTAAAGGAATATATCGAGGTTACTCCAATTACGGACGATAATCTGCGTAACGAGATTGGCTTTGTCGTATGTATTTACATACATATTTATTTCCGGAAACATGCCTTTCACGCCAGACAGATTTTCATTCTGATTTTGCTGCAATTTGGCACGGCTGTAATTATCGTATGTCTGCATTGAATTTTGCGGTTCGTTTAATATGTTAATCAATTCAGATGTAGATTTTTCCATTAACGCGGCAAACGCCTGTTGCATTTTACCGTATGCGCCGTTGTAAACTGTCATGTTCCTGCCTCTAAATTGATTATCGCGCCGATTATCTGTTCTCTGTCATTCGAAGCGATTACCGCTTGATACGTTGAGTACCACGGACTTTGCGAGCCGTTACCGTGATAAATTAATTCGGATTGAAACATGGCGATGTAATCGTCGTATAAAATTTGTTTTAAAACGTCATTAGTCTGCGAATTTAGATATGCCAGCCTGTCATATAATTTATTTATCTCATTAAGCCAAAAACGTTCCATGATTAAAGAAATTAACATCGCGGATATATCAATCTTGTGGAGGATTATAAAGATTTTGCATGTCGTACCTGTAAATATCTGTCTGATTTTCTTGAAGCCAATGTCCGTGTGCATATACATGACTTTCATCGTGTCCGGTTTTTAAAATACAATTTTCATCTAATTCGCAAACGCGTTCGAATTTATGTTTTCCAGTATGATTTACTATCCGATAACATAAACAATACATTTTGTAAACGCCGCAACATTTTGAATAATCAAATGATAAATAGTCTCTGAATTTCATTTTGTTTTCACCTTTCTTTTATATTCTGGATAAAATTTAAAATATACGGATGTTGACGCCGATCCGTCCATATCGTGAATAAATTCATAATCAAAATTTAAATGTTCGCCGTCGTGTCCAACTGGCAAACGACAAAAATTTCGATTTTGACTGTCACATGCAAAATAATATAAATGTTTTCCGCTATGTTTTTTTTCTTTCATACAAATTTGACCAGCGTAATAACTACCACATTTTCCGTACCAAAACGGTTTAAGGTAATCTCTAAATTTCATTATTCGTCCTCTCCGAAGATGCAATTTCTATTCTATAATCGTAATATAATTGTGTCGAACCTTCCATATCATCCATATAAGTCCACGCGAATTTGCGATGTTTTCCTTTATGATTCGACTTTAATATACAAGTTTGTTTGTAATGCCGCGAAATTTCGAATACATGTCCACAAATTTCATTATGAGCATGAATACCAGTATGTCCGCGTTTTAAAAAACATATTTTTCTATTACCATATTTGCCACAGTAATCAATGTAATCTGGTTTTAAATAATCCGCGAATTTCATGGTTTCCACTCTCTAAGAAAGTTTTTAAATACGAAATGTTCGTCTTTAACAGCATAAGAAGTCGCTATATGTTTTCCAGAATGATTCTTTGGTAAAACACAATGATATTCGTGGAATTTATCGTATGTATGACATAATTTGGCAAATTTGTGCTTTCCAGTATGAAATTTTTCTAATTCGCAGTACATCCAGTGTGCATCGGACAAACAACACAATGTATCCGTATCAATATTTAAATAATCTTTAAATTTCATTTATATTCCCACTCTATAAGTCTTTTATTAAACACGAATTTTCCGAATAATTCACCGAATGTTGTCGCCAGATGTTTTCCATGATGATTTTTCGGCAACGTACAGAAATATCCAGTTTTCGGTTCCGTTAAGTAGCACATAGCCGTAATTTTGTGATTTCCAGTATGAAATGCAGGTAATTTACAATATCTTTCAAAATTCGTTCCGTCCAGATAACGGCACATCCTATCTGGAATAAAACCAAGATAATCTCTGAATTTCATTTATATTCACCAACTGCATATATATTTATCAAATGTATATTTCTCATTAACCGTATTGCTGAAATACCATGCCTGATGATGTCCAGTATGTCCAAACGGAAGAACGCAATACCAGTTTTCGTCAAGAGAATTGGCATTACAAATTCTGGCATAGACATGCTCTTCTTTATGTCCATTTAGTAATTTACAATACCAATCGTTATCAGAGAAATATTTATACGGATGACGTGCTTTACATAGAAATTGCAAATCCGTTTGTAGATACTCGTAGAACTTCATCGATGTAACAGCTACGAGGAAGTATATAAAGTTACTTACTTATCCTACCGACACTTTTTTTCAATTTTCCGTAAGTCTGCTTCCAATTTCGCGTGTGTGCCGCTTTCTCGCCAGCTAAAACATGAGCGTACTCGTGAATTATCGTATCTGCAACTTCTTCCAATTTATCGTCTAAACAATGTCGTATATCGAAAAAGATTGTCTTTGTTTTAAAATCTGTCCATGCAAGCGTTCCTTTATCCATGTTAACAAATTCGATTTTAAATTTCCGGATTGCCTGCCGCGTTTTTTTATCTAATTTTATTTGTATATCTGCATCCGTTCTTTTAAATCTCTCTAAAACAATGTTATAAGCTGATTTAAGCGTCAAAACAAAACAAATGGTATCTTTATACCTTTTATCCTTTTTCGTCGCTTAAATCATCTCCTATTGCGCTTTGTGCCATGCCGAATTATATGTTTGCATTGTCCGCAAATCCAGTCATCTTCTACAAAATCAAGATTGCAATCGCATGTACAATGCGTAAACATTGTTAAAAATCGAGAATATAAATAATTTCCGTATGAAGTGCATCGTTGACACATTCTGTCATGCCTCTATCCATTCTATATCTACTCCGTGATTCCAATCTAATCTCATTTTCGCTATCTCCAGATATTCCTGTTTCAAGTCTATACCTATCGCCGACCTATTTAAATTCTTTGCGGCGACCATCGTTGTTCCAGAGCCGACAAACGGATCGAGTACCGTTCCGTCATATTTACATCCTGCCTTTATACATTTTTCTGCCAGTGCAACTGGAAACGGCGCAAAATGATTAAATTTCGCAGACTGTCTGGCTATCTTCCATATATCTGTCGGATGTTTATACGGAGCATTCGTGCTGTTTATATCTGCAAATGTACGTTCATATCCTTCTTTCGGTTTCGAAATAAAATTCGCGGCTCGTCTAAGTTTTGTCGTTTCAGCGAGCGGTTCATATAAATCTGGCATATTAAAATTGTATTTCATTGTTTTTGTAAACATGAATACATGTTCGTATGTTTTTGTAAACCTGTTCATAACTGGTTCTGGAACGTAATTTGATTTCTGCCAGATTACATCGTTTCGGAGTATCCAGTTCTGCTGTTCTATCATAAAAATGGCTACCTGCGACGGAATTAACAATAGACAACCTTTAGCGTAATCTCTATCGAATATCTGTCCTTCTTTTCTACCAGATTCCGTTGAAATTTCTCGATTTTCAAACGACGTTCCAGCTTCGGTTTTGATATTTGCATGTCCGTTACCGCCGTTATATTTATCTCCGAGATTCAAAAAGAAAACGCCGTCTGGTTTCAAAACCTTTTTGATTAGCGACGTTACGCATAACATCGTATTTACATATTTCCAGACCGCATCTTCCAGTCCTATCTGTCCTGCGACTTTGTAATCTCGCTGATTGAAATACGGCGGCGACGTGACGACGCAATCCACCGAATTTTCATCCAGTTTATTAGCGAGTATATCAAATACATCGCCTTTATATAGACTCATTTTCATGCTCTTCCAACCTGTAAAATAGATATTCCAAATCTCCAGATTCCATTTTAGACAAATCTATTGTAGCGAGTATATATCCTTCTTCATCAACAAGATGGAATAAATCCACATCATAATTTTCTATATCCGAAAAACAGACGACTATCCAGTTAAACTTTAAATTAAATAGATATCCAGTTCTCGGTTTGTTATATATGTCTACTATCATTGTTTTCACCTGTCGCCTTATGTAAATCAACTTATCAGCAGTATATAAAGTTATCGACGCATCAAAATTCCATAAAAAGTTGCCGGTTTTCCGTGTAAGCGCATCTGGTATTCATAGGATATTTCATATCCGAATATAATTTTATCGCGTAATCACGATAATCGAAGCTATACAAATTCGGATTGTAAATCAACATCACGAAAATACCGTTTTCGGATATCGCCGTAAACAGTTTAGCAAATTCCTGTTTCATTCTGATTCCTCTTCGGTATTACCGTCGCCAATCTATCTCTCGTATAATAAATATAAGCACAAACTTTCATATTAAAACAGTCAATCCAGTAATATTCAGTTCCGCCGTACCTGCCTATACCAAATCCGTTTCTTTCAAACAATCTTATTTTCGATTCGTCTCCGAATAAATGTATTGTATATTTGTCATTTATCTTAATTATCTGCCAGTTATGAAAACGATTTATAAAATATATCGTTCCATCTGCGGTATATACGGTTACATCTTCATTTAAAAGTGGTTCCAGTATATTTTTAATAGATTTCACTCCGCAATCAATAACTCCTAACTTGTTGCTTTTTACAGTTTGTCCTTTCATTTTATTCACTCTCTGTATCGTGACATTCACAGTCGCATCGATAACGGATATTCTGATACGAACCAGTATCTTCGTTATACTTTCTCGCCGTTCCAGTTTTTCCGCAAGTTCCGTGACTTCCTCTCCAACAATTGCCAGTTTTCATATTTTAACTTCCTCTATCAATTTAGTCTTATACCATGTCGGTACTCTTCTACCGACACTCCTCAATATCAAATCTTTATTTGATTTCCACCATATTTCTTTAAGTCTCTCTTTCTCTTCTGTTTCGATATCTATTTTAACTTCTGGAACAAGTTTAGCTATATCCTGAAGTTTATTCTGAATTTCGCCGCGTTCTCGCAGATGGTTATACGCTTTCAGAAACCGATTAGGATTTGCCAAATCATCGATTATCTCTTCCATATAATTTTTATGATTTGCAACGTTCCAATTTTCCTTATTTCGTTCTTTAAATTCCGGTCTGACAAACTTAATGAAAATCGGCATACCAGTTTGAAATCCGCCGCGATAGAATACATCGTATTGTTTTACGACGACACCTTCTATCTTTTCATTTCCGAGAACAGATGTCGTTTCAAGTAATCCTTTTATTACATCGCCGTTCAGATAGTTAGGCGGAATCATCGACAAAATCGGAGCGTATTCCAAATTCCATTTTTCGCAGAAATTAAATTTATCGTCTGGTATATACCATCGATTATTTATCGAATCGAATATATCAAACACGATGAAATTCCATAGAGGCACTCGTTCGTAATGCAGAGTATTCTGCTGATTTGTTTGAAGATATTCCGCGAAAATCGTTCCGCGCCAGCCAGATTCAAATATAGGTTTACATATAATTTCGGCGTTTCTAACTCCTAATTCAAACATTTTATCTGGCAATACGGTTTCGGAATAGTCAACGGATTTACTTCCGCAGGAAATTCCGGCGTCTGTTATGTTAATTCTAAACTGCGAACCGTCTATCTTTTCTTCTATGATTAACGTCGAAGCGTTATTCATTTCGTAAACTTCCGGCGCATCCGTATAGACTATTTTTACATATTTCATATTTTAAACACCTGCGTTATTTTATATTCAGAACATTTAGTATGCACATGATGATTTTTTCTATCGCAATACAATTCGTAACCATCTTCAAATTTGAATTTTTCTTTACAGTTATCACAGTAACCTGTTAGATAATTATTACAACGTACGCATTTAAATCCTATTTTTGAATTGCTAACAATGTAATCCATTGTATTCCGAGCGTATATTCTATGAACTTCTACTAAATGTACTCGAAATCCGCATTCGGAATCGAACTCAATAGGTCTGTCATCCAATCTACAATCTTTACATTCGTATAACATATTTAGTCATCCTCTCTTATCACGCAGTCGCATCCATCACATATCGCTCCATATCTGTCCTGCTGTCCTGCCGTGTAATAGTAATCTTTTCGTATTCGACAGTCTATTCCGTCATTCTCACACTGACAGGCTTTAGGATAGCCACATTGATAACACATGAGAGTAACAACTTCACAGGACTATATATAGTTTTCTTGGCATCGTGACAGCGACAGTGACAATATTTCAGACTCAAACCGCCGCTTTTACATTTAAAATGTTCGTTATTAATACATGCGTCCGAAAGCATATTTAATCTATCCTTTGTATTTCCTCTGTATTTTCTTTACCGCAAAACGGACAGAATTTAAATTTCAATTTTTTAGTATTGATTAAACGCTCATAATTGTCGTAACCTGTTAGATTGATAAAATATATTCCGGTATCTTCTTTATATAAAATATTACGATATTCGTAAGACGGATAAAAACTACTCGTTTGATTCCATAACGATTCCATTTCATTGCAACAAAATTCAATTGAATAGCTATCTTTTCTTTCTTTCTTCACTACAATTTCGACTTTATCGATTATCTTCATTTTGTTTCCTCCACATTATATACTTCCACAAATTTATTTTCGTTCTTAGATGCGTAAGCTATCACCTGCGCCGTTCCACGACTTTTACCGTTCCAAAACGCGACTATTCTATCACAAGCGTCTACCATTTCCATATTTCTAACCAACGGAGCACGGCGTCCGTATCTCTCGTAATCTGGCAAATGATAAATTATCGTCGTTCCGATATCTTGAAATAACTTTTCCGCCATTTTATCGATGCCTCGTGCGCCACCTAAATGTATCGTATTTCCGACTCCGTAAAAATATGCGATATCCAAAAGTATATCCATCGCTTTGTTTCGATTGAAATTTTCGCGGCTTCCGCATATCATTATATTCATTTTTGTTCCTCAAATTTCTGACAGAAACAGGTTTCTATATATTCGCAGTCCGCACACGAGTTACAGTCACAGTTGCATCCGGAGTTTTCCTTATCTGCTATACACAAACCAGAATTTGAATGATGGTAATAATCAGGATGTCCGCAATTTTTACAATTCATATGTCTATCGCCTTCACTATTTTCAATAGATGAACACTACATAACCTGTCCGAAAAATGAGTTTGTATCCACGCCGCCATATCCGTTTTTGATTTGGCGGTATATAAAGAACGACAATTTTCGCAATAAATTTGAAATTTCATTTTAACCAACCACATGTATTATATGTGATATTTTATCATGCCATCTATCATGCAATTTTCTATTTTCAACATTACAACCACAAACTTCACAAATAGTCACATCTCTTTTTCTATATGTATCGTAATATTCTCCATATTCAACCATTCTAATCACCTAAGTGCAGACGGCAGGATTTGAACCTGCGAACCGCTACCGGACGAGATTTTAAGTCTCGCTCTGTTAACCGAGCTTAGATACGTCTGCTTTCGTGCAGAAAGCCGGATTTGAACCGGCGAACGACTACTCGAACAGATTTTGAGTCTGTCTCCGTTAACCAAGCTTAGATATTTCTGCAACGACTGTATCTTCATCCGTTGTATATATAGTTTTCCGCTCATCGTTTCGAAGTTTCCGCTTAAATTTCTGGTGACATTTCCAACTGCATATCCGTCTGGCTTTTTTACTACCGTCTGGCGAATCGAGAAACATATGTTCTTTTTCAGTTCCGCAAATATAACATTTGTGCATTTAATTTGTTCTCCGTTGTATAACAACATTATATACAGACATATATAGAAGATTGATAAATATTACCGCGAGTAATCCGCCTATATATCCGGTTACACCATTAAACGGTTGTATAAAATATAAAATTGTCCATACAACTGTCGGAATAAATAACACGTTCCAAAATCTATATGGTAGCATTTTCATTTTAATTCGCATCCAAATTGATAATTCTGTCTGCTTCTGTCGCTTCTCCGCAATCGATTAACATATCAAAAAATTCAGCCGGACATTTATCGCGGATGTCATCGAGCGTATATAATTCACTGATTTCAATGCGTTTGTAATTCCAACTTCCACCAGAAAAATCGTGCATATACGACACCACGCGATAGTAATCCACACATTTAAATATCATAAATTCGCTATTGCCGTCGAAGAAATGTTTTAGTTTCTTTCCTTTAAACTGATATATCTTTCCTTCTTTAGTTTCGATTAACACATTTCCGTAACTGTCGTATCTATCTTCAATGTTAAATAACATCTGTTCGTATTTCTTTTTTGGTTTACGCCAAATTACCGCTAAACCGATAAAGATTATAAAAACATAAATTCCTATTAAAAACGCTATTGGTAAAATATACATTTTAACTCACTTTTTTCCATCATAATTCCAATATGTTTCGATAATACCTCTTGGAGATATAATAACCGCCTTATGTTTTCCAATATGATTATCGGTTAATTCACACCTTATAGTTTTAAATCCTTCCACATGTTCTAATATCGCGCGGCAGTTTTCAACTCCGAACAATTCTAAATCGACAAATTGTTCATAATTGTAAATCTTATTCATGTTAATATGACAAACTAATTCACCGTCTAAAGTGTGTCCGACCAACATATCTTCCGTATATATTTCTCCGTCAGGATAATTAACCGTTGTCAAATCTTCAACAAATATCGTTATTAATGATTGCGTATCTTTTATCATCCACTTTTTCATACGTTCGAACCATTTTATATACATTATTTCCAATCTCCTTTGTTCTTTAAAGACAACTTCAATATATCCGTTTGTATTTCATTAAATATCAAATTCGCCGTCATTATAAGCAATATGAAAATCATAAAGAACAAAAATGCGATTATCAAATCTCTAATCATCAATCCGTAAGCAATAGCAATACCTAACGAAATAAATGCAACCGCCATAATTATACCGATTATCGTTTCTACCACATCTACACGATTTTGTATCTTTTTAAAATCGAGAGGTTCGATGTTTTTTTCAGGTTGCCGAACATCTGTTGGAAATGAAGTTGGCAATTTCATTTTAACTCACTTCCAATAATAGACTATTCTCATTTCGTCGTCAAAATATTCGTAACTCCATTGATGCTCGCCAGAATGATTTAACGATAACCCACATTTAACATTGGTACCTTTGAAATTTTCCGGTTGATTACCGCATTTTTCATTTTTTTCTAATCTATTAAGTATAAATTTGTCGTCTGTATAAAAATGAAAAGCAATTACTTTATCTGTTTTGAATATATGTCCGACTATATCATGTCCGACAATACGATAAAACATAGCCACGTTCGCTTTAATCGACAAATCATCTTTTTCAGAAAGTTCTTCCAAATCGTACATCATTTGTCTGATTGTGTTGATATTAAAATAAGCACATCTGCGTTTTTCTTCTTTAAGAAATGCGATAACCTCTGTATATGTCCTATTACCAGAATAAAGAGAAATCATATCCGGACAATTACTTTTTAAATCCTTCAAAATATCCAAATCCAATTCACATTCAACTTTCAATTTGTCTACATTTACGGTTACTCCACGCATTTTTGTCACATCTTTGTATATTCATCAAAAGTATATATATCTTTCTGTGCATCCACCTTTGTTATACGGTGCGTTTTAAGCCACATCCACCTATCTATCGATATGTTACACCTTAAACCGTTTACATCGCACCAGAACGCTTCTAATTGCTTCTAATAGCATTTAAATCGTCTAATCTAACCACAGGCGGCACATCCAGATACGCTTTTATGATTTTCTCGTGAAATTCAGATTTAAATTTACCGTATCTCTCATACGTTCCAACCGCCTTTCTATTGCAATCATAACAAAGGATGCCGCGAATTTCGCCGGTTTTGTGGTCGTGGTCGAGTGTCAGCGATTTCCAAAACGAGTTTCGATTGCAGATAGCGCAACATCCATTTTGAATATCAAGAAGTTTCTGATAAGTTTCGAATTTAACAGGTTCTCCTTTATATGTTATTTTCGCCTTCTTCCAGTTTTTTTCTCGTTGTCTTTCGTATTTCCGGCTTAACGTCTGCATATTTATCTTCAACTTCGATAAATCTCATTTTATTTAAAATGTCTCTAAATGCGAGAAACTGTCCAGCAAAAAATAAATCGCTACTTCTCACATTTGTTCTGTAAATCAGATATTCTTTCAATTCGTTCCATTCTTTCGTTCTATCGATTCTAAATTCTTTGTCGGTCATTACTTTCTTGCCACCACATCCAAATTATAACTGGCACAGCTATTTCTGGAAAAAAAATGATGAAACAGCACCATAACAGCATTTTAAAGAATGACATATCTATTCGACTTCGATTTTAAATTTCGCTTTTTCAACACATTTCGCGCGATAAAATGTATTTTTGTTATCTTCAACATTGGTTGTAAAATCACATTCCATAACGACATCTTCGCCGAGTTTAAATATATTCAAAGAATTATATTTATAATATGCGCCGGAATCTTCATCGATAAATAGTCTAAACCATGCCGCCGCGTCTATATGTCTCAAACATCTATGTGCTTCCATATTAGTAACCTCTAAGAAATTGATTCATTAATCTGTGTTCTATATTGATTAAATGTTTTTTCAATTCTAAAATTTCATATTTTAAATTTTCGATATCGGATTTCAATTTGACTACATCGTTTTCGGTTTGCAACATACTTAACGGAATTGTATATGACATCGGAGTTGGCTGATATCCGTTATAATCGAAATGCGTAGTGATATACACTGTACTAGTGGTATTCGTAGTTTCTGTCATTTTTATTCACCACATTAGACCTTTCAGATATTCTTCTATATTATCAAGCCTCAATTGTATGCCATGAATTTCAGATTTGAGTATATTGATAGTATCTACAAGTTGTCTCTCTGTTTCGAGAACAACTGTTGGTATCTCATACGAGACAACTGGAGTCGGTTTACATGCAGTCGTATCGTAATACAAAGTTGTAAAAGTAACTCGGCTGTTTCCGGTTATATTTTCATCTGGCTGGCTGATTTTATTCATTTTGACATTCATTCTGTCTATCTCCTTTTGCAATATCTCTATTTTCGTTGTAAACATTTCGGCAAACCTTCTCAATCTCATATCAAAAGTGTCAAGCAGTTTCATAAAGACGATTTTCTCCTTTTCCATGAAACAGCTACACCATCAAAGGTATATATACTTTCCTATCTATCCATTGTCGGTATTTCCGATGGATTTAACGTAATTTATCGCATCGAGAACTTGCGGAGTTTGCGCTTGCATCAAATTCAAATTTCCGGCTTGCGCCATATCAACTGGAAAACCTTTTAGCATCGCTTCCAACAGAGACATCTCGATATTCGTACCGCCGATATCAAAGATGATTCCGTTTCCGGCAATAACGTAATCAGAGTTAACCGCTCCAGAGATAACCTCCGTCTGGAATACTCCGATTCTGTTGTTATCCATTACATTATAATAGATATTTCCAGCCACATCGACTTTAAATGATATCATTCGCTCCGCCATGATGTTGTAACTCGCCGTTTTCGTCAACCTGCGCCAATCCAACCTTATTTTTTCTATGTTTATTCTGAACTTCGTAAACTGTATCGCCGTCTTTTTTAGTCTGCGGTGACGCGGTTATCTCTTCGTCAACACGCAATCCGGTAACAACTCCTATATCTTCATCTGTTTCAGAAGAATTTACATCTCTTATTTTTTCGTTATCTTTGTTCTTCGGAAGTTTGTTAACCGGATTTCCTCTGTCAACTTCAACCGCGTTAAACGGTTTCTCTTCCGTATATGAGACGACACCGCCATGTTCTTTGTAATTCGCTTTATCTAATTCATCTAAATCCAATTCGTCTGCCTCGCCGCGTTGAAGCCTGCCATGTTCCTTTTCGCCGCTTCTATCTCGACTGTGCCAGTATCCTTCCGCGATGTAATATCTACCACCGTTCGAGCCTTGCATGACTTGTGCACCCGGCGGTGCTTGCTCTCCTTCTTTAAGATACACTTTAGTCTTTTTTGTATTCTTCTTCTGTTTCGCTCCTCCGCCACCACTACGTCCGCCACCACTCGCATTTGGTATCTTCGGAGATTTGTTTCCGGTATTTCCGCCATGCGGTTTTCTCGTATCGTCTAACCTGCTACTTTCGCCTTCCGAACCATATTGACTTTCGCCGCCAGATGGCATGCCTTCATATTCCTCTGCGTCCGTATTCGGTAACGGTTTCTTCTGTTTGCCGCCAGATTCAACCGGAGGAGGTATCACCGTGTCATCTTTTATGAAATCGAAATCGATTAATCCTCTTGCGTCTTTATGTATTTCAATTCTATATCCATATTGAGCTATCGAGTTAGCTATCCGCAAACGCTGTTCTTCAACCTCGTGTCCTCTCATTTCATCCATTAACTCGTTTGTTACGCATTGAAATATGAAATCTTTCGCTCCCAATTGCTGACTAAGCCATTCGAGAAATACGTTCCAGACACGTTGACTTTCTCGTATTGTTCTATTTGTGACTGTTATCTGCAATCCTTCGTTCTGCAATCCAGAAGATTGCACACCGTTGCTGAAAATCGGCTGAACACCGTAAAACAAACCGATAGACATTCTAAAATAATCGAGACTATCTATCATCTTCATTTCTTCCGGTTTTAAATCAAACGGTTGATATTCAACGACACGTCCTTTATCGCCGCTATCTCCTTCGAGAACAAGCGGATATATCATATTCGGATTATTTCGCGCCTCTGTCATTAATTGAAGCCACGCTCTTTTTACACTTTCTAATTTACCGCGTAAAATCAACAACGCTTTCGGAGAACGCTGTAAAGAGTAAGCATCAAGAATAAACCTGTCAATTTTAAGCAGAGACATAACTTTACTCCAAATTCCATATACTGGAGGAACGCCATAGCCTTCGGTATGACTCCACCGTTTCACATGATATATCTCATCTTTTCCATAATAAGCAACACCGTCTTTATCTCTCGACATGTAATATGCCGGAAGCATCTGCCTGTCACACTGTTTACAATAATAAGTTGCATCGTCGTCTGGTTTCAATTCAAATTCGTTTCTGTCTTGCGGACAAAAATAAACTTTCATACCTTCTTCATTCGTACCAAGACCGTATCTGGAATATATCAACCGCATTTTCGAAGGTGAAAAACGCATAACCTCTTTAGCTATATATCCAGTTATATCCTTTCCGGAATATATGTAATCCTTCAAAACAAATATAAAACCGTTATCGCCTATGTTTACATCGTTATCAACCATTTTTAACATAGAAGTAAATTCGTCGCCAAATCTATTTCGAATTTGAGAGAAAACCTTAAGTTTTTCATATTCTTCATATTCAGGATATCTTGTCTTTCCACCACAAAAACGACATTCTTCTAAATCTTCTTCAAATTCACGTCCGCATTTTTCGCATTTGGTTTTAAATTTCTCGGTTATATCTATTCCGTTTTTGAAAACTTCGTCGTCAATAGAACGGATTACCGTGCCTAAAATATCGCTCGAATATACCAAATCGTACATCCAACGCCATGAAAACGAATATATCGGAACTTTTTCAAGCGTTCCAGCTGTCTGAACATAAGTATCATAAGGAATTGCGAAATCGTTTAGAGAGTTAACCGTATATTCGTCTTTTTTAGGCTGTTCTTTCTTTCCTTTCGAAAAGAGATTGGAAAACCAACTCAATTTCAAATTCACCTTCTAATTTAGAATTATATAACACACACTTATATTTAAATTACACGCCGAACGTGTTTCCGCCATTCTTGATATTCGTGTTGCTTTTTACCCAGTTTAATGGTGCATTTGTGACATATCCGCGTGTTAACTATATGATAAACTATGTCAACCTTACCGCAAATCTCACAGAAATGTCCATTTAGAGATAATCGCCATCCGCTATATCTATAAAAGCCATCTTTGTAATCTTTCAGCTTTTCCGCACATGTTCCGCAACATTTCGCCTGTATAGGAAATGCCACATCGGCATTAGTTCCGCAAATAGAACATCTGAAATTTTCCGGAAAAGGTGTCATCTTATATCCGAGAGGATTATATCTATTCCAATCTGGCACATTCCGCGAGGTAGCGTATGCACCACGTTCTGCCGAACTTGGCATTTAAACACCGAATTTCTTTATTACGTTAACAGATTTAACTCCTTTTGTCAGAATTAAATCGTTAAGTCTCTGCTTAGACACTTCAAATATGTAACCGCGAACTTTCGGCTTTAATCCTTTCTGTTTGCTATCAACGTATAGAACCTCATCATTTATCGCAAAATGAGATTTAAAAAATCTATGCGTGGTTTGAACGTTTCCTTCATCCATTTCTACGAACACCTGCATTAGAAACTCACCAACTTAGACACCATTACCGCCTTACATCCATCGTGAATTTGATGCAATTTAATCTCGTTTTCGAGCATCATATCTCTAAGCAACGAATCTTCCTCGTAAGTAATTCCAAATTCTCGCCTGCAAGATTTACAAACGGTTCTCCATTTTCCTTGAATTTTATTCATATGATAAACCTTTATATACTATTACTATATATATTTTATGGTATTTATTTAATTTCCGCCTCAATAAATTTCAATATAGTACCAAGAGCGGTAAATGTTCCGTATAACACCGATAAGATATACTGCGGATTGTTTTCGAGCAAATGGATTATCTTATTATACAAAACTGGATGAACTTCGATTCCAAATACAGTCATCCATTTTCCATTTTCGCTAACTTTGTGTATGGTGTTATCCTTCATATCGACAACACCGTAATTTTGCATATCTTTCAACTGATTAACAAGCAATCTGGCATATCGTTTAACTTTATCTTCGTCAAATTTAACAGGAACCGCCGGAATTTTTATCTTTTTTAACAATTCCATATCATTAGGTTTATCTGATATGTTACCTAACATAGCAAACATCAAAATTGACATTTCTTCTTCTGTCAACCCTATCAGTCTACCGATACTTTCTATCGCTCCAATTCTCGTTGAAGAATCGTATATCTTATCGTATTCTATTTTTCCTTTATATGATGTCGCCATTTCCTATCACGCTCCAATTGCCATCTCTGACATTTTGTATCTCTCTTCCCTGTTTATCGAGTAACTCGTTTATCTCATTAAATACAGAAACGGTAAACACATCGTCGTCTCTGAAAGTTATCGCCAAAGCGTCAACTAAATCGTCGTGAATATCATTGCTTTTAACAATTCTAAGTTTGCTATCCTTTCCGTAACTTGCTGTAAAACTGTTAAACTGATATAAAAATTTGTTATCGTTAGCGTTCAAAATTAACGAACCTCGTTCCATCGAAATTTTCAATGCGGAATATATCTCTTCTCTAATTGTCGGTGAAAATTCAACGCCTTTAATTCTATCGGTTATATCCATCGATTCCAACACATCGAGAACGCCTGCACCGACTCCACTTTTATCAATATAGACTATATCTATATCATGTCCGCTTAATATGTCTCTAATTCGAGCCGCCACATCGGTTATCTTAGTGTTACTCCGTGTTTCCGACCAGATTACCTTTCTGGAACCATCTTGCGATTTTTCGACGACTACAAATGCCGTTTCATCCATACCCATTCTCGCAACATCGACACCTAATATCCATCTATCGTCTAAACTTTTTGTCAACGGAAATGAGTAATTATAATCTTTAGCACATGCAAGCACGAGATTAAAAGGAAAGAACAATCCAGTGTCATCGATAAATTCGCCTTCAAATTCCTGTGCGAACTGAACCGGCGTTCTCGAATTTCTCGCCATTTCAAGAAATTCTTTTGTTATCAAAGGATTTTGAATACTTTTAATTTTATATATGTTCCATAAATTAGTTCTGTTTGCTATTTCGTGACTGTATATATTCCAAAATGTTCCTCGTTTACCGTATGGTGTGCTACTCATTATCGCCTGCCGTCCTTTAACTGCCAGAGACGGTTCCAACGCTATAAACACTTCATCTGGAATAAACGCCGCTTCATCGTAAATAATCATAGTTGCCGCATATCCTCTAACATATTCTCCAGTTAAACCGCTTGTTAGACATCTGATAACGCTACCGTTTTGAAATTTCGTCTCGCTCAATGTGAATTTAGTAGTATAAGAACGTATAAAATCATTTTTATATATTATATCAAATATCTTATCATAGATAACCTGCGACTGCCTTTGAGTCGGAGCGATAATCAGAATATCCTGATTCGGCTTAACAAATGCGTTCCATAACGCCTTTATAGCAAGTGTTAACGATTTTCCAATCTGCCTTCCGCCGACTATCAACATTCTCGGATGTTCGTCCTCTAAAATTTCCGCCTGATATTCAAACGGTTCGATATTAAGAAATTTAATAGCGAACAACGTCGGAGATTTAAGAATTGTCGCTATTTCCGTCTGTGTTTCCATTTTCGGTTACACCAACCTTTTGTCTTATTTTCTTGATAACTTCCTGTCCGTATGTCTTTTGTAAATTTTCCAATTCCGTTTTTATATCCGCGACGACCATCTTGTTATCTCCAATTTGAAGAACATTCAAATTTCCGCCTCTGTTACCACCAGTTAAGACTTTGTTATATATCTCAAAAGACTTTATCAAATCGTTTTCCATTTGAGATACTCTGACATCCAAATCGCCGCCGTTCGCCATTTCCATAAATTTAGCTCTTTCATATCTCGCCAATTTATTAGAGAGAACCTCTTCCATATTCTTCATTACCGTATCGGCATTTCTATCTTTAATCCTCATTCTGTTCCAATACGGAAGAAAACCGCAGACACTTCCAGCTTCGAAAATCGGACAAGTTTTCTGAACAACACAGTTATCGCACATTAAAGCGTTCTTACTCACAATTTTAGCGTTCTTTCCAGTTTTCAAATTATTAAATCTCGAATTGAGATATTTAAGTTTAGATTCTCCGCGTTTATCCTTTCCATTTATCCAATCTGGCAACGGAGTATCCGTTCTATTTGCAATTTCAACGGTTTCCATATATGCTGGAGGTTTTTCGGTATTCGCATCAAGCCAGTTACAATACGTAAGCAAATTCCACACATCCACATATCTGTAATTTTTTTGAGCTATCTGATTTTTAACCGTATCACTGTTAAATTCCTTCCATATAGGATGAGAGAGCATCGTCGATAACGCCATCGGAGAATCTGCGATTACCGCTTCTTCTAACACCTTATTTTTTAGAATAAGCATCCTTCCAAACTTCGTTCCAGACCGCCATAATTTAACATTCACATAATCTATGTTTTTCAACCTGTTTAAATCTTTCTTACTGTAATTCCAAAGACAAACTTCCAAATTTCTTTTCTTCAATTCCAATACAAAATTTTTCGCTTTCGGATGCCATGAAAACGCTTTAGATGTCGTCCAATATAGATGAACTTTTCTTATTCCGGCGTTCGCAATTCTGTCCATATCAGATTCGTTAATATCGAGATTTACCGGAAATATAGTTTTCGCGGAAACCATGTCGAAAATCTCTTCTCCGATAAATTTGTATATATCCGATATGTAAACATTATCTATCAATGAATCATATTTAGCAAGAAAACCTTCCACATATTTTCTGTAATCTGCAAATTTTTCGCGCTTGCTATCACTACTAAGATAGTAATCATAATTTGTATTCACGATAGTTTCTATTCCAGCGTTCTTTAATTTAGTTAAATTGGCGACTACATTTTCTTCTATATTACCATTCAACGAAAGCGAAACTGCCGAGACATTTGCATATTTAACAACCGTACATATCTCGTCAATGTAATGTATAGCTTCCGAAAAAATAAACTTCATAATATTTTACCCCATTGCTCTGCCATTGCGTCCGCAAATCCCTGAAACGTTCTCGACCTTATTTTCCATCTATCTGGACTACGTTGCGTATAATAATGAACCTTACTATATTTTTTACCGTCTCGTTTTCCTATGATAACTTCTGGTTCTACCATATTCGTCGGTTGCAATAACGGAAGATTTTTTAACCACAAACAAGTTCTTTTCGGTACAGGATGTCCGAAAAAATAAGGATTAACTATCTGATTCGGTTTTCTTATTCGAGTAGATATAACCGAAACTGGATTCTCAATAGCAATCTTATCAATTGGTGCATCCATGAGTTTTCTTACAAAATCTAACGCGTCCTCTTGAAGTCGCCTGTCCTTTTTACCGTTAGTAAACCAACATGCACCAGATACAGAGAGATGCGTACACGGAGGAAATGCTATCATCATGTCCCATCCATCTTCAAGATGCTTTAAAACATCTTCTTGTATATGATGTTCCGACGGTATTTCAGTCGGCAACAAATCACAAGAATACGCATCGCATCCGACTTTCCGAAACGCCTCTCTTACAATTCCAGAAAATTCACACGCTATTAAGACTCTTTTATTTCCCAATATAAAATCACCTATACAACATGTCTGCTCTTTTTACTGTATCTTCTGAATTAACGGTTATCTCTTGCGGTTCGAACAAAAGAAATATACCCAAATCCGATAACTGATAATATATCTCGTCAAAATTGTCTTTTTTTATACCTTCGAGTATCTCATCTGGAAAGCCAGAAAGGATTACCTTCTTTCCTTTCACATTTATTTTAACTGGAAATATCATCTATTGTCACGTTCCTGTATCCGAGGTCTTTCAATCTCGTCAATCCAAATCTAACAGCGTTCTTAGACATGGCCATATCAGATTTCTCTTTAAAAACTGGCTTTAGAATTATCGTATCTGTTTTCAAATTTTCAAACATCGCAAAATTTATAAAATTCACAACGTCAGTTTCATCGAGAATATCTACCAACCACTTATGAAACACATCCACTTTCTTTCCTTTAGGAAGAAGAAATAAATGTAGATAAGACCGTAACGAAGGTCTGAACACATAATACAACGGTTTATACTTGCTTAAAACCTTATCCTGTCTGTTCGCCTTTCCATAATAATAAGATGTCTCTATCACATAAGGAATTTTCAATATCTCCAATTTCCGGATAAACTTTTCTATCTCCGCGTCAAAAAACAATTTATCGCCTGTAAGATAAACCGCAGTCGGACGTTCGTCCTCATTTATTTCTATATCGGCAACATCTGTAATCTTTTCAGCGCCGATATACGAATTTGGCAGAAAATTTCCGCCAAAATTATATGCGACTGTCTTAGGAGGTTTCTCCTTACTAACTGAAATTTTGTAATCTCTCTTCTTTTTGCCTGCAACTTTATTTGTTTCCATATTATATCGTTCCTCTTTATACACTATTAACATTTATATATTAATCTTCCTTATATTTCTTTCGAAGAGTATCATACATTTTTCCGCCTGCCACTCCGATAACACTCTCCAATTTCCGTTTACTCGCCTTAAATACATTCGACAACGTTCCAAATTCCTCTAATAAAGCAACCGCCTTTTTGCCACCGATGTCTGTATATGCCATCAGTCCATCGAGCATTTCTTCATCTGTCGTTCTATGTCCTTTAATTATATTTGGAGATATATAATTATTGCTATATGTTCCAAGTTTCTTATCCAGAGATGCGATGAACATACAAGTTTCCTCGTTTGTCGCTGTCTGAACAATAGATATGTTATTCCACGAAGCGATTATACTCGCCTTTGTTCCTATCCATCTCGGAAGTGTCACACTCTTTCGTAATTTCATCAGTGCCGCGATGTTACCTTCCACAACGAGTATCCGCTTGAAATCATCGAATTTTTCAATACCTTTCAGTTGCTCCCATATCCGTCCATCATCTATCGAGTTAAACAAATCGAATACAGTTTTTCGCTCGATTACAACCTTTCCGCGCTCGCCAACGATGATGTAATCTCCGTAATTCATCACTTCTATCTTCACGTCTGATACAAGTTGAATTAATTTGTCGTATAGATACTTCGGTTCTCTGCTGTCCATTATTATCATAACATTCTGCTCTCCATCGATTCGTGAGTTTCATTATATTCGTTTCTACATATTTCGAAAAACGGACAATATGCACAAACCCAGTCCTCTCTGTTATCATCTGAATATATGTTCGGCGGCATTTCGTCATTAAAATGCTCTTTAAGTTTCATTATATATGAATCGAGACGTTTATCATAATAATCATAATCCGCGTCTGTTAGCTGTTGTATATACGGAGTTACTCGTTCTCCATTTTTAGCTGTCAAATTATAATACAGAAGGATAACACCATTTACAACCACATTTTTTAATCTCTTCAAAAGTGTTGCGTAAAACGCCACCTGCGTTCTGTGGTGTGGATACATAGATTTTGGTGTATATCCGACAAACTTTTTATCGAGTATATATTTCTCGCCATTCATTTCAACCATTTCGTCGTACGTTCCGGTTATCTTAAATTCGCCGCAATCTAATTCCAATTCCGTTTCGTGTTTATCGGTTATCGGTGTCTCGTGCAATTTGGTACCCATCCATATTCTGAATACTCCATCTCCTTCCGTTTCTTTGCTTATAGCAAAACTACCGCGTCTCAATTCGAAAAGAGAGCGTCTTATACATCCATAAACAAGAGATGTCACATGAACACTAACTTTCCGTTTTTCGTTAGTCGAATTTAGATATTCGACAATCTTATCCGTAAATAAATTACGAACGTCGTCTGGACTTACTGGCAATTTTAGCACCTGTAATAATTGTTCTCTTTTCTAAACAGAAGAACACTCGAATATTTTGTCAGAAATTCGCTTGATATATTTTTAACCTTACAAAATTCATCAAATGCCGCCGCATCGACTCTTCCGTTATCACGATGTATGCTAAACCAAGTTTCCATCATTTCCATATTATTTACAAATTCCTTAGACAACGCCCATGCCTTATCTCCAGAAACATTAAACACTGGAGGATTACCATCTCTGCCTTCTTTTAATATGCCATCAAACAAAAGAAAATCTGCTTCATCGAACAATTTCAATGTGTCATACTGTTCCGGTTTAACAAAAAGAACGGCGTCTATTAAACCGCTATCATCTCCGCCATGATACATAACAGTAGTAATCTCCGACATACCTTCGTTGCAACCGCAGGCCTTCTTGTTACACTTTTTACAAACCGGAGTAACTCTTCTAAATCTCTCTGCAATCTTCAAAAACTTTATCGTTGCATACACTCCAACTTTCAAATCTGCAATCCGAGACAATGGTTTCTTTTCCGACAAAACATTTCTCTTGTTAACCTTTGTCTCATATAATTCAACCATCAATGCCGTATTTCCAAGTATTGACGGATAGTTTTCTTTTATCCACGCCGTTATTTCTGCTGGTATTTCTGTCGCCATTTTATATCACTCTCTTCCTATCATCGCACGGTATATATAGTTTTCTTCTCATCCGCCATACGATTCTAACGGTTCTACCGCGTTAAAAACCGTCAAAATTCTATCAACTGGCGCTTTCACTTGCTTTTCCCAATACGCTTTCCAATCTATCAGTTCTCTGACAGGCTCTAAATCTCCGCCTTCGACATACGCTAAAACATTACCGCCTTTAATTAACCAAAACGAGACAAAATTTATCGGAGATAAATCTGTTATTCCGAGTTGTTTAAACGCTTTCAAATGTTGCGAATTTGATTTATATTCTTTATCGCCTTTAACCGTTTTAGTTATCAGTAAATCTTCCAGCGGAACAGAATGTCCGTCAATCTCTTCTTTCACAGTTCTTATATATTTTTCTATCTCATTTCTTATTTTAGATTTATCTTCTGTGAAATATATTATATCAAATATATGTTCTTGAACACGTTTCGCTAATGATGTCCAATCTCCTCTTATCAATTCGAATCCTTTAACAATCTTTTCATCGGTATCTGTAATTCCGGCATATCGTTTTCTAATATTTTTATTTTCTTCGCCTCTAAATATGACACGCTTAAAATAATGTTCAAATTTTATTTCATATGGAGCAAAAAACGTATTAATTTCCTTTTCGTAATATTCAACTTTATCTCTCGGCATTATTACAAATGCACTATCCGTATCCTGATATATTACTGTAAAACCGCGTCGATTTAAATATAAGCGCAATTTTAAGGCGACATCTCTGGCAATTCTCGTTATCTCTGCCGATATTTCTGGAACGTAATATCTGAAATATTCATTGGCAAACACGCCATATGTTCCGTTAGCTAAAATCTTAAAAGCGTATCTCAACGCTCCATATCGCTTATCTCCACTTTTAGCTAATTTAGAATACTCATTTTTCTTTTCCATAAATTCGGCGACAATATCTTGCGACACCGCAAACGCCGCCTTTCCATGTTCGTTCCATTTCATATTCATAAATATTGTCGGATACAAACTTGAAAAATCGTACACCGCGACATCTTCGTATAATCCATATTTTTTCAAATACGGATCGGCTCCTTGATAAGCGATTTTTTTACCTGCGCCACGTCTATCAAGTAAATAAACATTAAATCTGTCTCTGTTAAGCATTATATATCCTTCGAGAAAAAACGACTGCATATATTTATAAGGATGAACGCCTGTCAATGCCGCAACTTGCATCCGGATATCCGATAAACCGTGCATCTCGCAAATCTGTTTAGTCAATTCGCAATCTCGCATATTGTAATCTATCATCGCCTTAGACGCGTAATCGTCTTTAACAAATTCCTTTTTACCTTCCAGTCCGTTTTCTTTAGCGATTACATTCAACGGCCTTAAATGTTTTTGAAGTATATCGTGATACATGAACATGTTATCTAATTTTAATACTCTGTTCCACCAATCTTTTTTTGTATATTTACTTATAAAAGGATAATCGAAATTGTTAGAGTTCCAACCTCGAACAGTCGTTATCTTTTCTGTTTCCAGATAATCTACAAAATCGTCCGCCGTTTTAAACCAATCATATTTTCCAGAGTTATCAACAGAACCAATAAGGATTATCTTTCCGTTTTTATCTGTTTCTATATCAACATCTGCATATCTATCCGAATGTGTCCATGTGACAATTTTATCCGCTCCCAGTCGCCGCTCTATATAATTTATATCGGCTTCAAGAGTATTATATTCGTTCTTTCTCGCCAGAAACATGTTAGAAGGATTATCAAATTCCGTTTTGTAAACTGTCCTTTCCTCAATTTCGTCATAATTTAAAACTCTAACTGCCTCTCTCGTTGAAGAGATAACGCCTTTAGTTTGAGTTGAATATCTCGTCGAAGAATAAAAATATGGATATTCCAACTCTGCAATTTCGGCGGTTTCCAATTTTCCGTCCGGAGTTACATACCAAATTTCGTCTCCAGCATATCCCATATTGACAGCGTTCATCTATAAAAACCATCCGCGTTATCATCGTCTCCGTTTTTTACTGCCGTTATAGACAAACCTTTTATAACAGATGCAAATGTAAACATGGATATTCCAACAACATCTGGAATCGATATTCGAAGATTTTTATCTTTGTTATCTTTTATAAACTGTTTTTGCATGTCTACAAAATGTAAGTAATCTGTTTCATAAACACATATAGGATATAATTTAATCGATAATATCTCTTCATCTGAAAATTTTTCAGCCGCAGATGATATCTTCTTGATGTTATCTATCCACATTTTATTGCGTTCTTTCTGGTTCTTTCCTTCTGGAAACATTTCATTTATAATTTCTTTCAAAGCTTTCTGCATATATTCTGCCTCAATTTTTTTGTTATATTCGGATAAAAAGGACACATTGTTTTGTCCGCGAATTTACATATATCAGACGGAACTTTATTACACGAATAAGGTACATAACCTTTTTGCTCTATCCAATTCAATTGATAATCTGTAATATTTTTATTGTAATCTTTAGCGTGATTAGCAAGTAACTGATTTATATCACTTTTCTTTCCTATCATTGTTAAGTAAGATGCCAAATGCAATCTCTGAATATGGTCTAACTCACCCGTATCTTTCAGTTGCGATATGGCATTAGTTATGCAATCTGGATATTCACTGGTATCGATTTGCATCGGTATAGGTTCTGGTCGTTTTTCTTCTTCAATCTCAAATATCTTTTCGTCTATTCTAAAATCCATGTTCTTCCACTCGTAATGTATATTCGCTTTCGCATTTTCGATAATCTTAGTCAATTTCATATCTGGAGAAATTTGAACCATCCAGAAATTGGTTTTCGTATTTAATGTCGCCGGAAGTCTCATTACCGCTCTGACGTTACCTAATATAACATGATCGACATTTATTATATCATAATATTTAATAAATTTTTTAACAAAAGATTTATAATTTTCTCTTCCGGAAATTTTCGCCGGTAAATCATAAAATAAATGATATCCTCTACCTGTAAAATACATTCTCGAAGGTTTCACTTTTTCGACAATCTGCTGACATATATCATATGCGGTTATAACGTCGTTATGTGCCTCTTTACTGCCAGCTTCAACATCCAACGGAATTGTATCATATTCATCGAAAAATAACTGCCATTTGCTAAACACGCTCGAATATATATTTGCAAAATTATATTTATTTATCAGCGATATAAGTTCATCGTAATTATTAACTATCTGCCTGCCTAATCCGTATTCTCTTGGAAACGCGTCTGTCGTGCGAAACCATTGAGAATACAATTTATTGAGATTTGCCTGTTGCAATTTCATCTATCTCCGCTTCGGTTACATCTTCATATCCATTTTCTGAAAGTTTAAGCCAGACATATTTACTCCATTCTTTGTGATACGGAGAACGGACTGCATATACCTTTCGAATATCTTCCAGAACCTTCTTCTTCGGTTTTTCGATAAGCGTGACATATTTACTGCTGTAATACATCATGCTACCACCTTTCAAATGAGGATGTACCTCATACGGATTAGTCGGATTTAAACTTGCGTGATTAGATATAAATATAGGAGCGTTAACCTTATCAGACAACTCGTATAACGCATTTATCAGTAATCCCGTTGCGTCAGAACGTATCGGAAAATTCTGCGTGTTTGTAACCAGTCCCATATTAAATACATTCGTCATGCTGTCTAAAACAATCAATGTTTTATCTCGCTTTTTTCCGAAATCGTCGTACACATTCGGAGTGCCTTTCTTCACATTTCCATGAAAATACAATGTCGATTTATTAGAAGAGAAATCCATCTCAACACTCTTTCCAAGAAATTCCATTATCTCTGGATATGAATATGTCCGTTTATAATAGAAATTATTTTCATTAAAAGATTTCATACCGAAACGAGTCATAAATCTATCTCGCCATATCGTCCACATATCCTTAAATCCACCTTCGGTATCAATCCACAAAACACGTACATCGTCATTGTGCATCAGATTTATAACTTCACCGATAAGATATACGGTTTTTCCACAATTCGGCATCGCAAAAAAACTATATAGTTCCGTTGGAAGAAAAGACTCCCCAACCAATTCCCGCATATTTTTTAGATAAGATTGCATTGTAAACTTCCTCTATATGTTTGCAATTGTGCCGCGTTTGAAAAGAGACACAACTGCATATTAATTTGTTTTCGTCTCGAATTACCAAATGAAAACGGCATCCGCTGTCATCGACAGTCAAGACGTTCCAGACAGTTTCTCGAACTTTTATAACAAGATATCTCTTCATTTAAGAGAACGAGTAATAAGAAAATCCGTTCTTTCCTCTAATCTTGATTATCGTCGTCTTAACAGACTTTCCCTTTTCTATTTCTGGTTCGATAAACTTGCCGACGCCTTCTATCAAAACCTTACTACCAGTCTTAACGACGCCAAAATCTGTCGTCAACACAGCAAGCTGTCCCTTTCCATCGTTTCTGTCCTCAATTCTTACAGCCGATATAACAATCGGTTTATTCAGAATTGCATCGACGCCTATTCCGCTCTCATTCAGTTTTCCATTTTGGAGTTGTTTAAACTCTACCATCTCTGCCATGATTCAACATTATCTCCTACACCTTTATATAGTTTACTACTCATCGCAAATCTCTATTAAAAGCGATTTAAGACACGATACTCTTTTAATGATTATATTATACTAATAATATGTTTACATGCACCAGAACGCTTCTAATTGCTTCCTGTGCCATTTAAATTAACACTTGCGTATATCCACCATTTTCATACGTGAAATACACACAGTCATAATTTAGCATGTCGGTTTTTATAAGATGATAGATAACCGCTACCAACGGACTGAAACCAACTGCCACGAAATATTTTATATATTCCTCTGCCGGATATGCCGTTTCCAACTCCTTTAAAAATCTATTAATTTCATCAATTTTTATATTATCTACATGTTTATCTGGCAAAACGAAATCGACTTCTGCGTTATACTGTTCTGAAATCGCATAAGCCGCTTCAATCTGATTAGATTTATGAAATTTGTGTGGATAAATTAATATTGTTTTCATGTTATATCAACCTAATTTGAGAATAAGTGCGCGGCTTCATCAACTACAATTGCAGTTCCACATATTATCAATAAAATACCGATTACCTGATGAAAAGAGATAGCAAATTCAACTAATATTCCCAAAACAAGAACTATAAATCCAGCTTCAGTAACATGCCCGTGTCCGTGAAGAATCGCGAGAAACCAAGATTTGAAATTCGGTTGAATATCCATTTTATCCGGATTTGGTATCTCGTTGTTATCTGTCATTTTATTCAACTCGCAAATTTATGCAAAAAATATATCGGACTAAATTCTTCGTTGTTATGAAAAGAACTACTATGTTCCGCTAAAGTAGTTTTCTCAAAACAATAATGAAGTCCGCAACCTTTGCAAATTGTTTCCAAATTCATGGTTTAACCGCAGGAGGATTCTGTGCTTCGAGAAACTTCTCGATTAAGCTAATCAACTGTGTTACTTCCGACTTGTGTTCGCCAACATATTCGTCTATGCGTTGCATATCCAAAACAATCTGGTTACTCGAATGGACAAATGCAAATGCGGCTATTCCGAATACAACCGTTGAAACTACACCTATCGCAACTGCGTAAACATACGAAGTTGACAGATATGCTTCTACTGCTATGCTCATCAAAAACGAACCGAAACCGAACAAAATTGCCGCTCCAGCATGAAGATATGCCGATATTTTCTTACTTGCCAACATAGAAGTAACTAAATCCTCTTATGTATATAAATTTTATGCCTCATCCGACTGAAACCATAGGCAAATATGAAAGCGGAGTCACGTCTACATTTGCAAACGTCGCCTCCAATCCACTATTAGAGATAACAACTTTAATCAATGTCAAATTATAAAATGTCGTTCCGTCCGCACAATTTATCTGATATGACGCTTGTTTAGTTATATCGTAGTAACTCGGAGTTAAAATTGTTGCATATTGCCATCCGTTTTTAAATAGATTGTATATGGTATCCGCATATCCCTGTGCCGTTGCCACGCTACTTGATGTCAACCAATATTCATTCAATTTCTTTATATTGCTGCCTGTCGTTCCGCTTGTCACGATATTCTGCTTCACATTTGGAATTGTCGATACAAAATAACTTCTATGCAACGAATCAAATGTCTTTTCCGTAACAACCGTCGAAATATAATATTGACTGTAATTCAAATCCACTTCAGAATATTGATAATTATCGTCTATTTTTTTATCTACAAGAACAACTCCGTTTTGATTTTCTGTGATAACCGTCGAACTTAAAGAAAGAAGTTCCGCATATTGCGAGATGTTCGCCTGATTATTATTATCCATATAAATATAATAACCAGTATTTAAAGCCATCAAATCCGCAACATACAATATGTTATCTGTCTGCAAATGCAATGTAACATCTTGAAAATTAGAAGTTGATGTCAGTAAATTTGTCGCCACATTTGCCAGAGATAACAAAGACGAAACCATTTTAGATATATATCCTTTTGATATAGACTGATTTGAAGTCAGCGTGGCTGTAAATAATCCATCGTAAGCGATTATATCATATTCCATTGTAGATTTTTTGGTAAACGACTGAACGGTTCCTGTAAATGCCAAATTTCCGAGATACCAAAAAGAAACAACATTTCCAATCTGAACGTAACTCTCGTAACTCTTCGGAATTGTAAATTTCAATTCTGAAGCTTGATTTGTCTGTCTTGTACAAACAATATTTCTCGCCGGTAAAAATGTCGCCGTTGCCGAAGATGAATACGGATTTGTTATTCCGAATACACTGAAATTTTTATGAACTGTCGGAGTTGGTGAATATATGTAATCGGTAACTCCAGATATAAATGAAATATCGTGCGGATTATCGACGACACCGAAATTTTCCGCAAGAGTTAAAACGTATGTAACTGGTGTTATTATATAAAAATCGATATCAAATTCAAATAAATATATCGAATGTGCTGTATCGTAACTTCCAGAAATGAAATTAAGTGTTATAATATAATTATTCGGAATTTGAGAAAATCCAGATATGTAACTCGCGGTACCTGTATCGCTTCCGGCAACCAATTTACCGACTATATCATTTGTAAAAACAGAAGTCGAATATGGTAAATAAGAAGTATAAGATTGCGAACTCTGTCCAGCATTGTATGTAACAGACATGTTAGGATTTAAATTTATCACTGTAAATATATCTGTATTCGCAGGATTTGTAACATATAACTGAAGCGAAGTAATCGTAGTAGAACTATCTATGCTACTCATTTGAATATGTATCTGAACTTGTTCGGTTTTTGTCATTTCGGTTACACCGCCATCAAGTTACCTGTTGTCCTATCTTCAAATTCATCTGGCAACTCCATTTGTTACCTTCTCCTGCAACCTGTGATATAGAAAACGACGAGATAACTCCGACGAATATCGCCGCGCTTCCCCATACATCTGTCATATTTAACGTATATGTCGCCGTCACATCCGCAGAAACAAATGGATGCGACGCGCCAGACACGGTTATCAACGTTGTCGAGGTAAAAAATTGCAAATCTGCCAATGTCGTTGTAATCCAGCTAACCTGCATATCAATTGTCACACCGCCGAAATTCAACAAAAACGGACTTTCTATATCTGGAATCGGCAATACTGTCAACGGTACATTTTTACTAAATGTAACATTCATATCGCCGCCAGCCGAACCAGATGTATTCGGAAATGTATATTTGCTTGTCGAACCTTCTATGTTAACTTCTATAAACGGCATTTAAATTCACCATCTTCTTACAGATGCAAGTCTGCGTTCTATTTCCGTTGCGATAACTTTTCCTAATTCCTGTGGTGTTGTATATGGCATTGTCGAACCGCCTGCCAAATTCACATTCACACTTATATTATTTCTAACTGGATGAGAAGTAACGACCTCGCCTTTATGAACAATCGCCGCTCCTGTTTGCATAACAGTTCCGCCACCAGCCAATTTAGGAAGATGTATCGCACCGACTATCGATGTCAATCCTTTAGACATACTATTAAATCCGCCAGTTAACAATTTTATACCGTTCCATATACCTAACGCTATATTGATCATAACTGGCAATCCGCCTTTTATCAGCCGATATAAAAACATAATTTCGTTATACATACCAGTAAACATAATTTTATTAAAATTATATATGAATTTAGCGATAATCACAAATTCTTCTATTCCGATAGACGCGGCTATCAAAACCGCGAGTAACGCTATAAGTCCGCCACCGACTACAACGGCTAACACCTGTGATATAATAAGTATGTTATTAAGTAACAAAGCGAGAAGCGGTCTAAATGCCTGATACATTACAAGAATAATCGCGGATATCTCGTTGCTAAGTTTTACCATGTTAGTCATCCATTTTCCGATATTTATAGTTTTCAATAACTGAAAGAAAAACAAGATAAACGGAAACAATAAAGACATGAGCATCAACGCTATCGGCATCAAATATATAGTCATGAAACCTTTAAACATCTCTAAAACTTTCTTCATCGGTGCCAAATTCATAATAAATGAAACTAATTGTTTAAGTAAATCTATACCGATTAACAACGGAGCGAGCATCACACCTTTCATTACACCGCCGAGAATACCTTTCATACCACCAACAGCGTCTCCAACTGCTCCTTTGATACCTCCGCCACCTTTTTCGCCTAACATTCCGAACTTTTTTAACGGTTCGGCAACCGCTTTCATCGCAATTTCCGCTTTGGCACGTCTCGTTTCCTCCGCAGGATTTCTGACAACTCTAAGAATTGCGCGAGTATATGTCTCACTCGCTCCGTATTTATCTGACATTGTTTTAATTATATCTTTAACAGATTTTTCTTCTGTAACCATCGAGGCGATTTCTGTTATCATCATTCTTTGAAGTTTAGCGTTTTCCGCAAGAAATACACCTATTGGTGCTTTGGTATTCGTAACTTTAGATTGCATTTCCGCGATTAATTTATCACTAAAAAATCCACCGTGTCTCTGTCTAACCATCTTTCCCATTTGAGCGGATGTCAAATCGTGCTGTTGAAAACGGTGAATTGTCCGCATAGCCGCATTTATTTCCGCAATAGATTTAGAGATAACTGTTGTAAGTTGCAGTGGAAGTTTCGCTTGCGTTTCTTCGAATTTCGACAGCATAGAATTTAATACTCTGAAATAATTAGAAATTTCCTTTTGTGCTTTTTTAAAGCCTTCTTCGTCGAAACCGACGTCTATCTTTAAATCGTCTGCCATCTCATTCAGTTAGTTTATATAACAGATAGTATATTAAAATTTGTGTCTTTGCGCCCGTTTCAATTCCATTTCTTCCGCCTGTTTATCTTCCGTAAGTCTATTTATAAAATAAACAACCTGCGTTAACGGTAGTTTCTTCAATTCCGACGGAGATATATTCATCTCTCGCATTAATATATAAGAAGTCTCGTATCTGTCTTGATTAAACTTTTGACTGAAAGGAGGCATCACCGGCGACATTCTCTTCCAAGCCGTTTATCTTCATCGCCAGAGTTTCGAGTTTCTGTCCGTCTTGCATACCAACCTTCTCTAAATCTATTTTGTCAACAAGACTTGCTTCGAGTATCGCTCGCCGCATCTTCCAGAAATCTATGTTCGCTAAATTTGTCGTTCCGGCAATTTCGAGTTTGGTACACTGTTGCATTATCTGATTATATTTGCCGTATGAAATTTCGTGCAATTTTACTATCTTTTCCGCACCGTCATAAACGATTGCTAATTCCTTCTCAATTGTCATAGATTAAAAGAATACATCCGAGATATATATACTTTCTGTCTATGTAACTGATACGGCACTCCCGATGTAAGTAATCTTATCGAGTACCACTGTAACAGGTTCGACTGTCATTTCGCCTTCGTTTATAACTCCAGCAGAAACAGAAAATGTATATTTATTAGCATCTGTGCCGATATACACCGTCGAAAACGGAGTTATCACATCCGCCGAACTTGTCGCCGTTGCAGGTAACACTGTCGGCATTTCAGAAGGAGACGAGTTATGATATACCGTCCAGCTACCGCTTGCTTCGAATTTGGTCGGTAGATAAGCCTGATATTCAAGACTGCCAAGTGAGTAATATTGTTCTGGAGAGTTCTTTATATCTATCGAGAAATCTTTGATTATTCCATTTCCGAGATTACCAACTGTGCTTGCCGTCACATCCTTATACGTATATAAATCAGAAGGAATTGTCGTTGTTATCGTTCCAGTGTAAGATGTCATCGCTCTACCAACACCAGAAAGCGTAACTTTAACTATATCGCCTTCCGTCACAGTAATATTCGCATCTGTATATATAATACCGTTTATCACATATACCGTTCCTTCACCAGTTGCAATTTGAATTGCATCTGACTTTATTCCGCCGACATCGTAAGTCGGAGGAGACACGCCGTTTGACTGCAACACGTAATTCAACCAATTTTTGTTATCGCCACACATGACAAATTCGACATTTAAGCTAACCTGCCAGCCTTTTGAATAATAAGCTTGTATCTCACGACTTCCAAGAGAATAAAGAGGATTATACTGATTTTGAATGTTAAAAGTTGTCACCTTTTCGGCTATACCGAGATTTCCAACCGCCGTAGCTCCAGTAGTTCCAGTACCATAAGAAGTCTCTATATAGTGATTAATAGTAAAATTTGCGCCTGTATATATCGTTCCGTACGCCATCTGAATCAACTCTTTTATAATGTTACTAATATTTAAAGATTCTTCATTTTTTCCAAATATAAAATCGTATTTTTTAATATTCGAATGTCATCTTTAGCAATGCCAAGAAAAAGATTACAAGATTGACAAAGTTTAAGTTTTACTTACCTTTCAAAATACGTTCCGCCGTATCAATAATCTTCTTATGTCCGAACCTCTCGACAATCCGGTTTTTCGCCTTTTCTATGAAATGTAACGCCGGAGTTCCAGATTTCCGGATTCCGAATTGCACCTTTTTGGTTATCCTTTTCAAATCCGCCGGACTTTGAATTTCGCTCTGTTTGACTACCGACGTCCATTTTTCAATTTTCCGATATGGAGGTAGATACCCTTTTCTCGTGCCACTATCAACATATTTAAAATAATCTGGAAGATATCGTTTCACATCTGTTTCTAATTGATATTCATAATTTATTTTTTTGCCAGTTTTAGTCTCTCTTTCAATGATTAACCGCCGCAAACCTTTATCTATCTCACCAGTAACCACGTTACTGTCTATTTCATATTGAAAGAGGACTTCGTTTAGAAAATCTATCTCGACATCGTTCCGTAAACCTTCCACTTTTTGTTTTACTACATCTGCAATCTTACGAAAAGATTCTTTGAAACTGAATTTCAACTTCATGTAAACCTCATGCGAGGAAACCAGTTTCGATAGTCCTAAATCCTTTGAAGTATTCTTCCAATTTTTCAAGTCTGCTATTCAGGTAATTCCACTGATTTGGCATTTCGATACCGCCGATTCCCTGTGTGACAATCGCCGTGTACCTTTCCGAATCTAAAAACAATTTCGCGGATTTAAGTAATGCAAACTCTTTGACATCCATTGGCATGGCAATAGTTCCAGATACATTATATCCGTAATAATACGATAGCCTCGCTTCGTATCCCATGTACCACCACCATCCGATTATGTAAACTATACCGTTATCTCTGTCAACCCAGTAATTTCCGTTTCTATTTTCCCATACGAATCCAACCCACTCCTCGTATGTTATCCCGTTCCAAATTTGAAGAGATTCAAGCGTGTTACCCAATTGCGTATTAGAAGTGCTACCGCTTATATGCCACGCTGGATAAATAGGAAAATACTGTGTATATAAAGGCGTTCCAATCAAATAAAATCCGGCAGACATAGGTTTATTTAAAGAACGAAATTCATTAACTCTCTTTTTTAAACCCCATGTCGTTCCAGCAAGATTATCTATATATTCACATGCCATCGGTATCATCGAATATGCCAGAAAATCGTAATCCGCCTGTGTTGGTTCGGAGATTTTAAGGTAATTGAGAACCTCTTCTGCCTGCACATAAGAAACACCACCAGCAAATTGAGATGTCGATGTAGTTATATTTGTAGTTATATAACTCGAAGGAGGAGTTGCCGCTTTCGGAAAATCCTGCGGTGGATTTGTAACAGGAAAACTGGAATAGTTAATCCAAGAAGGATATTGAGCAGTCATATAGAAAATGAATATAACTGCCGATATTTAAATAATTTGCTATATTATAAAAATATATGTCGATTTCTATCAGAAGGAAGTTCATATGGATTAAATGCAAACCATGCGGACATAAAAGAAGCTGACGAGTTTTTAACGAAATTCGGAGTTATATAGTTTATCCGTTTTGGCGGTATATAGACTGTCACGCCATATTGTTTAAACAATTTAATCCTTTTTTGCTCGCCTAAAGCCGTCAACGGTAACAGCATCGCAAACGATTTTCCAAGTTTATAAAAATGTTCCAGTGCCTCCGTTTTCATCGAATATGGAGGATTTGTTACAATCATATCGGCTTTCATATATTCCATCGTTTCAAAAGCGTTTCCGGTTGAAAAAAACGCTTTCCTGCCACGTTTCAGAAAAAAATCGACTATATTCGACTTTTCGCCGTGATATGGAAACGGATCGCAGATAACCGTCGACGGTAAAATCCATTTAAATATATATTCGATAGCTTCATCTGGAGTTTGAAAATCGTCACTCGGATGATTTTTTGCGTATGTTCTTCTTTGCAACATTTTGTTTTTTCTCCACTTTTGTATATTTTTTAACTATTTTGTAAGCGCATAACACATGAAAAAAATATCGCCGTCCTTTTTTTACACCTGTCATTTCGGCATATCTCGCCGTTTTGATAACTCCGCCACATCCACAACAGAATAACGGCATAACTAAATCCTTCCAATCAGATACTCCATTATATCGATAACCGCCTGTAAATTTTCCTTATCTTTTTCTAAAACAGTTTCGTTGTCAAATCGTAAAGATAAACTTAAATCCACCAAAATATGCCTGCATAAATCCAAACCTTCTTTCAGATGAATTTCCGGCATAAATGAAAGTATGCAAAACTGATATATGAATGTTGTTACTCATCCGTTTCGCGGAGATAGATTACCGCTCGTTCGAATCTATTTATATCATCTGAAACAAAACCTAAAAACCGATTGCAATTAGAACATAAGAAATGTCTAACTTTTCCAGTTTTGTGACTATGGTCAATATGCAATCCAATTTTTTTATTAGTAGATTTCAATTTCATTTGAACGCCACAAATATAACATTTTCCTTTATTCTGTTCTATCCAAATCCTAATCCAATCCGATTTTCGCAATCTGTAAGTATTCCAAATTCTATCCCAGTATGTGTTAATCCAGTGATATCTACCACCGTAAAATCTTTGTTTTCCCCGAGTTAATCTATTTTTTGATAACATTTTTTCGTGATTTTTATAATATCTAATTCTATCTAATTCACGTTTTCTCGCTTTAACTTCCGGAAGTTGAAGATATTCTTTTCTTTTTAATTTTATATCTGGACGTTGATTACGTTCTTTCATTTTTTGCAATTCGGCATCATGATGTTTCCAGTAATACGTCGATGAACGTTCTCTATGTCGAGATTTGACTTCTGGTCGTTGGTGATATTCACGCGCTTGTTCTTTGGTATAAGACATAAAAAGAAGTAAGAGATTTGAATATAAATAGTTTATCAGATATCACGAAACTATGTCCCTTAATTTGCCATTCGCTCCAAAGAATCTCGCCACTTGCTCTCCAATCGTGAAATACATACCTTCGTAAGCTATGTAATTCAACAGTATGAAGTCTCTGTCAGTTGTTTCCAGATATGATGTCGGTCTTAAAACCTGTACACCAAGCCTCGTACTGTCATATCCTTCTGGATTGCTTGCGTCGAGGAAATACATTCTCGAAATACCGTTCGTTTCCGACGGTTCTTTCGGAGTATCCACAGCCTGTATCAAAGGCAAACCATAAAGTGTAGACACTCTAACGCCTGCGTCTATACCTGTTGCAGAATTTATTCCGCCGAGTCCAACCTTCGTCTCCATTTCGCCCCAATTAAAGGTACGCCATGAACTAAAGTAAAGCCCCTGAATCTGTGCATAAGTATCATATCCAGTTACGACTACATTCGTATGCGCGCCGTTTGTCCTCGTACCCTGTATCACTTCACGAATAAGAGTATCTGACAAAGCCGCTCCAGTACCGAATGTCCCGCTCGCCGACTGAACATACGCGTCGAATGAAGGTGCTGTCGAACTTCTAACAAGTGCGCCGCTCCAAGGATCGATTACACTCGCCAAAGTCGGTGTAGTCGTCGCAGACAAACCAACGCCTGTACCTTCTGCGTAACTCGAAACTATCCTATCAAGTGATTCAAATGCAAGCAAACCTGTGCCGCTGACCGAGTTAGCCGCCGTATCGCCAACAGCCAAAGCAAGCATCTGTTGATTTAACAACTTTACATGCTCTGTTGCATAAAACTGTCTGACAACTTCCAAGTTACCGTATATATCATCTGCGGTGACTCTCGCAAGCTGTTCGACTATTTCAGTCGTCTCAAAAGTATTGACGACTATCTTAGGATTCAGCTTAACCACCGATATGTTAGGTGCAGTCGGTGTTGGCAGTGCGCCAGTTTCAGATATAGCCATCGATGCCGGAGTTCTCGTGAAACTCGTTATCATCCTGAAACCTGACTTATCCCAAGTCTGTTTCGGAAGCACACCGAAAAGGTTAGCTTCAGTATTTAGCTGATACCAAGCCTGCGCTCCGTAAACTGCGTTATAGACACTCGGCTGATTTCCAGCAAGTGTCGCCGATATCATCGCCTTAATATAAGAACTGTCGTCCGGAGTAAGCGAAGGTGCTGTAATATTACTCTCGTAATACTGCATTATATCCTGAAAAGTGAGTACTCTACCCATCGACTACCACACTCCTCTTGATTTAGCTATCTCCTGTACAACTGGAAGAATCACGTCCCGTGCCTTTTTCTTGCCAGAAAGTATCTGTGAGATGTCGTTCTCTTCTGATTTCTTAACAAAAACCGAAGATTCATCTGCCTCATTTCCTTTCATAACTTTCGTCATATCCGTCTTAACCACAATCCCTTTCTTTGTGTCTGGAATTTCGACTATCTCCGCATCAAGTCCAACTCCTTCCACACCATCGCCACGCCTGCCTTCTGCTGCCTTCGGCATCTTTCCGGCTTCATCACGCTGTGATGCTTTGTAATTTGCCTTCTGCATTTCGATAAGTTCCTTCAAAAGAGCGTTGTTCGTTTCAATTGCCTTAACAAACTTACGATACGGAAGCGACTTCGTTCCGGCAGGTTCAACATCAACGAGGTCTTCGTCTTTTGTATGAGACTTTTCCTCTTCGTCGTCCTCTTCCTCTTCTCTCTCTTCGGACTTCTCTTCCTCTTCGTCCTCTCTTTCATCCTCTTCGTCTTTTCGCTTAAAATCTTTCTTAGACATCGGATTACCTTTATTGCTATTAGATAAAATGTTCTTATTTATATATTTTTTGCTAAATCCGCAAGATTTACACTTTGCAACCTCTCCAACGCGAGAAAGTTTACCGCCACACTCTGGACATTTTGTAAGACCTGCCATTATGTAGTCGTTATTTTTCTTGTCCGCCGGTTGCTTTCCACGTTCCTCCGAGTTAAGTTCCTCTTTCGGTTCATAGAGACTACCGCTCGGCTTTCTGAAATTTGCTTTCAAAGCCTCTGCAAATTCGTCTATCATCTTATCCACATCTTCAACTTTAGGTTTATCCACAAGCTTTCCCTCTTTATCTTTCGCTCCACCGACAAATACATACTTCTCTGACATACCATCGTCGTCGTTCTCTTTGCCAAATTTCGCCTTTATACTTCCGCAAATCTTTTTAGCTGCTTCTTCCGAATATCCTTCTTTACGTCTATCCGCGAGACATTGCGAAAACGGATAGTCCGCTTTTTCAAATTCTTTAACAAGTTGATTAGCTCTTTCCATAGGAGAAACTATATCCGCAGTGACAATCTCTCCTTTTTCTGCCTGACTTTGGAGTTTACCGCAAACTTTTTTCGCGGTTTCGTCATCGTAACCTTCTCTACGTTTCATATCCGCGACACAAGATTCGAAATCCTTCCAATGGAGGAACGGTTTCATAATCTCCGACGATTTAGCCATGCTTGTCGCTTCTATCAACGATTGAGGATTTGCCGGTATTCCAACCAAGCTTATCTCATTTAATTCTAATTTCTTTAATACACGAACCTGTTGTTTCGATACAGGATGCTCTCTAAATTCACTTTCGAGCCGCATACCACCAATTGAAAATCCGGTTATCTCGTGCTTTTTTATTTTATCCCAAACCGTGTCCGCGAGCTTGCTATCGCCATTGATTATACCAACTATCGATATCGCAGGAACGTCCACCATTTCGGTATCTTTGTTCATCACTTCCCACTGGACTACCTTTCCAACAGGTTTATTTTCATGTCCGTAAAGAATGATACCTCCGTTTTTCATATATGTAAGCATGGCATTTGTAAACGCTTCAATAGGAACAATTTCGTTCTGCCTATCGACTATTTCCACAGTGGCAAAGCCTTTAACCAATCTGTTAACGTCATCTTCCACAACTATATCATTAATTATATCAACCATTAAATAAACACCTTCGCAACCGCCATAAATGCCATAAACAACGCCACAAGTAGCCCGATAGTATGATAAGGAGAAAGAAAACGTCTTTCATTGTGCTTTTTTAAATGCTCCAAATTTGTCAGAACACTACCTTTAAACTCTGAAAATTCCGCTATAAATTTTTCAACTTTTTCATTAATATTCTCATTCATATTATGATTTTCGTCAGTCTCCTTCTGAATATACTCTAATTTAGCCAAAATAACATCTTCGCTATTCATCCTGACACACTCAAAGAACCTGATACCAGATACGCCGCAACACTAATTTGGACATGTCGGTATCCATACGTGTTCGCCGTCAAATTTGTATCGCCGACCGCCGTTGGAGATGCAGTTCCAAGCGCAACTGTGCTAACATTTCCAAACATGTCTATACCGTAAACCGTCACAGTGAGTTTCGCTCCAGACGGAAAAGCCGTAACATGAATCGGAACGACTATGCTATCTGTTGCAACATATGCATCTACGGTAGTCGTTGAAAATGCGACATTATCAAAAACCGCCGTTTGAATTGTTCCGTTAGCTCTAATAGAATTTGATGTTCTATCGTATGAATTGTTAAGAATCTCGCGTTCCGTATATCTCTGCGGTACACGAAAAGCTTCGTTTAAAGATGCCATAAGACTAACTATATCAATGAAATATATAAGATTTGCTATAAAAATTAAGCTACCGCATATTGCGCCGTAAACAAGTAATCAGCCGAATATATACCTCTTTTCTCAACGGATGTATCCGATAACCGACTAACTTCAAGTAAAACAAGCTGTCCCTGAACAATCGGCAAAGTTCCTTTAAGAAAATCTGCGACAATCTGATTTTCTATCGTGTTCCGCCATTTATCGTAAGTTTCTCTATCTTGCACGTATATCTTAACCAGAAAATCTTCAGATACAAGATAACTGTAAAATCCGATTGTCTCAACTCGCATATTTGTCGGTATGACTACACACATGTTAGTCCTCTGCGTATCCAGAGATTTAATCCTCGCCAGATTTGAAACTGGAAATCCGTATCCGGCGAGAATATTCATAACTATATCACGCATTACAGTGAGTTCGGTTATGAAATTATCAATAATCGATATAACGTCTGTTAAAGTTAGCAATTTCGTTCCAGTCGGAAGAGTTATATCGATTACCTGAAATACATCCGTAAGTAATCTTTCGAGTAAATATGATAAATATTCAGATAAAATAATATTATCTGTAATTGATTTTATTATATTTATAGGTTCAATAAAATCTAAAATCACATTACTATCGTGTATCAAAAAACTAATAAACGATTTATATGTATCTGATATAGATATAGAATCTGCCAAAGTTTTAACAATTAAAACAACTGTTTGAAACGTGATTGAATCCGTCAAAGTAGCGACATCGGATTTTTCAATTATGACATTTAATTGTAATAGCGTATTTACATTATACAAATCGATTAATATTTTATGTATATCTATAATATTAGAAGATAATAATGATATATTATCGATATAAGTTTTAAATATATTGACAGATTTTAAATCCGCCAAATCCAACGAATCAAGTTTTTCAATTACGGCGTTTAATTGTAATAACGAATTTATATTATATGATTCTGAAAACGTCTTATATATTTCCGATATATTTGACAGTGTTAACAACAAGTTATCCGAGTAACTCTTCGAAATATCAGCAGTTTTCAATTCGGAAAGTATAGCAGTTTCAAGTTGCATAATTTTTTGTCCGGCGAACAATTTACTTTCTGTCGCCGATAGACTGTCCGATAAATTCAAACCGAGTATAGATTTCAAAACCGCCGAGATATCCACAAGAGAGATAGCATCAGACAAAAACATCTTTTGTAAAATGCTTATTGTATCTGCTAATGACAAACCTTCCAGAAAATTATATTTTCCTAAAAACGAAATAGAGTTATCCGTAAGACTATTTGTGTCTGTTAATGAGGTAGAAAATGCTGTCACAGGCGCGGATATAGCATCCACAATCATCGCCCATGCTCCGGATGAAGCTATTGTTGCATTTACAGTATAACTTCCAGCCGCTCCGGAAATCTCATATTCTGTAAACAAGGTTCCTGCCGCTTTTGCACTACCGCTTGCTATGTTTTGTATAATCGTAAATCCGCTTCCAACTGTTCCAGTGGTTGCATCATTATAAACTCCAACAATCCCAAAGAGGAAATCGCTCGAATTTGCCGTTGTATAACTTAAAGATGGAGTAGTCGAACTCCCCGTTCCGGTTACTCCCGCTCCATCAAAAATCGCCGTAGTGTCTGCACCAGTGACAGAAAACGCGACTATAATACCATTATCTTTTATTTTCAAATTAACAGTTATAGCTTCATTCGAAACTGCGACAGGACAAACGGCGTAATATTCATAAACATTAGCTGTATTCGTTACTAAATTTCGTTGTGTCCATGTCAATCCTTCACTATCGGTGATAGAAGTTATAGAAGTTCCATTATCTGTGATAACACAAAGAATAATAACATCGTTTGCTTTAACAGTTGGTACATAACATATTGTAGCAGTTACATCTGAAATCGTTGCTATTCCAGAACTATCTAATGTTAAGGCCGTTTAAACCACCATCTTAGCGGTAAACTTATATACCGCCACGTATCCGCCACGCATTGAAACGCTTCTATCTTCCATCCGTTCCACTTTCAGTAATATAAATTGTTTAGCATTAACAACATAATAAGGTTTACTTAAAAATGTTTGCGTAAGTTGATTTTCGATTACATCTCGCCATCCGTCATATTTTATTCTATCCGTTGTATATATGTATATATTATAAGTCTCATCAACTTCGAAATCGTAGAACCCCATCGGATTTACCGTCAAATCAGTTGGTACGACGACTATCGTGTTATCTCTCTGTATATCAATAGATTTGATGGTCGATATATCCACCGCTGGAAGATTCATGTCATTCATAATCTTCATAAGCGTCTTTCTAAGAGATATCGCCGTCTGAAATGCTATCTCCGACAGATTAACCGATTCCAAAAATGTCAGAAACGCCTTTTTAAATTCGAAAAATGGTAATTTATCATAAAGCGCAAACAATTCCGCGAAAGTTTTCAACATTTCAAATCGTATCGCCGTGTCAACCGTCTGCAAACTTTCTGTAAACCGCTTCAACGGTTGTAATACGACAGTTATATCGCTGACTAACTCTGTTTCAGTCAAAATTTTATCCAATTCGAATTTCAGTCTATCATCTGCGTTTAAATGCTCCAGAATGAGGTTTACGTTGCTTAGGAACGCAAGCGTATCCTCAACTGTCATGTTATCCACCACGACGAGGAACGCCTCTCTAATGCGCTCTAAATCGCTTATAGAAAGAATTTCGGAGAGATGTTCGAGAAATGTGATAACTCTATTAAAATCTGCCATGTTAACGCTGTCAGATTTGGATGTAATCGTCTGTTTTAACGAAATCGGAACTAAATCGATAACATCTTTAAAATTCTTTAAAAATCGAAAAGCTATCTGTTCATCACTTGTTAGCACACTATCTATCAACAATTTAAGATAAACTGGAAGTGTAAACCTATCAGTAAGTTCAATTTTTTCGGATGTCAACGAGTGAGAGAAATTAAAATTAAACATCGGTTGAATAAACAATGTTATCTTGTCAACCAGAGCTTTCAATTTTGGAAACTTTTCTATCAAAGTAATACTATCTGTAAACGGCGTTTTTACCAAATGGTAAATCAAATCAATATCCGCATTTACAAAATTATCTGTAAGTTCTCTTATTGCTTCAAATACCTTTATAGCAGAAAGCAAGCCAGATATATCCTCTGTTAACGCTAATCCAGTCTGTTTATACAAGACATCTACTAATATCGAATTTTCAATCAGAAGTTTCATCGCCTTTAAAACGATTACATCGTTAGACGACAGACCGTCCGATTTGCCAATTTTATCCAAAAATTGCAAAATATCTGTCAAGTTACCTTTTAACAGTGTCGATGTAACTAAATCTATCGATTTTAATTCGTTTAAAATCATAGAGGTTACAAGCGTGTAATCCAGATTAAACAACAGAGTTTCGTCAATAGTATGCAATCTTTCCGTTAAAATTAATATCGGTCGAGCTAAGAAAAATTCAATTGCGTCTAATGTCTCATTCTTATTTACTTCAATTCCAGTTACCGCCACAAATTTTTCGGTTAAATTTTCCAGAAGAGAAAATAATACCGACACGTTATATGAATCTGTCAGTGATATATCGTCGATAAACCGTTTTATCGCCTTATTCATTATAACATCTGCCACAACTGGATTATCTGTTAGATATTTCGACAATTCGAAATACAGGTTATCCGTTAAAATTCCAGTTAAGGAGGTATCTCTTAAAAATTCAATCGAAAACGGTACATCTGTTTGAGACAGCAAATCGAGTAACATAAGGAAAAATTCCGATATATACGATAAGTCAGTGACAGTTAGATTATCCAACATATGGATAAAAACGGAGTAATCAGCAACTTCACTGATACTCAATATCTGCGAGATAACCGTTTGTATGCTAAACGGAGAAGCAGAGAGAGCCGCCGTCTCGCTATCCGTCAATGCCAGAAATATAGTTTTAATTACGTTTATATCTGCAAGTGACAAGCCGGACAAAATTTCATAAAATAAAAATCTATTTAAAGTATCTTCAATTAATGAATTATCAGAGAGATATTTCGATAAAAGATAATTTAAAATATCTGACATGCTAACAGTTGTCAATGTCTTTGTCAAAAATGTAACAATTTTATTAATATCTGTTAATGTAAAAACATCTGACATTTTTATTAAAACGGACTTTATTGCAATTATATCATTTAACGATAAATTATCAAGTAAACGAATAAATTCTTCAAATGTCAAATTTTCAGATGCGATTACCGCATCTATCATACCTATAACAAATGAAAACGGCGACGCTGACAAACTGACAGTCTCGCTGTCCGTTAACAGAAAACCAATTGCTTTGAGTAACTCGATATCTGAAATCGTCAATCCGTTAGAGAACAGCAAACCGGCTTTTTTAAATATAACATCTGATAACGTCGGATGTTCCACAAAAAACAATCCCATTACATGTAATATAGGATTGTCAACCATATCGACAATCGCCGCCGTTTTTGTTATGTCCACAAATGTAAATCCTTCATTAAGCGTAACTAAATCGTTATAAATAAACAACATGTGTACAAGAAACGACAAATCGGTTTCCGTAAAATTTTCGCTGAAAAATATAAAAATTTCGTGGCTTTGGCTATCTGTCAGTGTTATTCCATCTGATAACGCCTGCAACAAAATTCCGGATAGATATGTCTTAAACGGATTTACGGTTACACTTTCAACAAACGTCCGGCTTAATTTCGCCTCGAAAACTGAATTTAAAACAAAATCCAGAACAAACGAGCGAAACATTGCCGCCGCTCGATTTTCATCTGTCAGAGAAATCAATTCCGAAAATTTCCGGCGGTCTGCAAATGAATAGCTATCTGACAGGCTTAACAACTGTGAAAAATTAAAACTGGAATTTTTGCGGTATATCTCCGATGTATATATCGTAGATTCGTCCTCGATATCGAGAACCGCCAAAATGTCGTCTAAAGTCGCCGAATACGCTGTCATAGTTATATTTTAATATAACTTAGACATATTTAATCAGTTTGTTTATTTTCGACTATCTCCGGAGTTGTCGAAGCTGGAATTACAGTTGTTGTAATCACTGTCGTTTTAAGTCTGTCCAAATCCGTCATTATAAGCCGGAGTTGCATCTGCACACTTCCATAAAAGGTATTCAGTTCTGCTTTTATCGCGTCTATCTGATTTTCTATTTCTGATGACATGATTTATCCTAATCTCCTCAAACTATATAAATCTTATCGTATATCCTGATTAGTGAGTCTGCCACCAAACAACATATATTTCGCTTCCAGAATTTGTAGCGGCGGTTATCGTTATGTCGAATCCCGAAAACAAACCTATGAAATAAGGAGTGGTAAAAGTTGTATGTAAGTTACTCCAACTCTGCATATAAGTTGCACCGCCAGTATTAGCAGTTATAGTAGGAGTTTCTGCTGTGGAAGAATAATTCGCCAAGACTATGCCGCTGACATAATACGGAAAAGTTATACTATAACCAGCGAACACTGTGTTAGCTCCGAAATTCTGCGCGTTGGTTGCGTTTGCACCGTCGGTAGTACCTTGAATGAATCTGGACGCCAGTTCGATGTACCCCGCAACCGTCATATTCCCCGAACCATCGTCGAGGATATTATGCACAGTACTAACTCTTCCTCCAGAATCTACACCGAAGTATGGCGTACCGCCTCCAGATGCACCAGAATCCTGCAAAAGTATGTACCACTGTGGCGTCGATGAAAGTCCAGTCAAACCAGAAGGATTTCCACTTGTTCGCAAATCAAATCTGAACAATCCACCACCGTATGCCGTATTAGGAGCAGGTAATCCGTTAGAATTGGCATTTTGTTGCGTTACATTTGTTCCAACATCGAGTATCGGAGTAGAATATTCATTCCCAAAAAACATTACTACTCCTTCGGTATCAGCCCAGAAATAGTTTCCAAATGCGCCATTATTCAATTCTATACCTTTAGAGCCGGCAATCGTCATATTCCCCGAACCGTCGTCAAGTGTGTTACGAGGAGTAAAACT
>JAEHJW020003307.1_pt1 | contig 51966 bp, 73 predicted proteins | sample 9271431 | NCBI WGS metagenome assembly JAEHJW02
CCGCGAGTGGTCAGGCTCAAGCTTGACTTGCCCGTCTTGACTTCAGGCAGGGGCCCCCTAAAATGCCGCCTCGCATCGCGATGCGGGAATAGCTCAGTTGGTAGAGCGCAACCTTGCCAAGGTTGAGGTCGCGAGTTCGAGCCTCGTTTCCCGCTCCATAAATTCAATCACTTAGCACCTCAGGTCCCTAATGCAGATTCACGCGCGATTCACGCGCGGCGCGTGATCTGCATCACTCTCCGCCAGTTCCGGACTCTTCGGACGTGCCGGGGACCAGGAAATTGCACACGCGAATCTCGCCACGCCGCCGCACCATGGTGGCGGCAGCGCGCACGGCCGGGTCATCCGGGGCCGGCTGATCCACCGTCACGTGACTCTTAAAGGACCGCGTGACGAGTCCTGCGAGCGCCTCGTAGAGCCCCTCGATGCTGTCCGCCACGTTGCGCAGATACTCGGGTCGGCGGTGCTTGTAGCGCCGCCCTGTGGGGCTGCCTTCCTCGCGGTGCCCCATGAAGACATCCGCCTCGGAGTCCGGTACGCCATCCTCCGCGAGCCATGTGCGCACGGTGTGGCGAATGACGTTCGGCCCACCGCTGACACCGGCCTTCTCGGCGAGCAGGTCGAAGAACTCGCGGGTGGCAAGCGGTTTGCCGTAGTACGTGATGACGTGGGTAGCGCCCCGCAGGACATGCGCGCCGACAGCGCCATGAGACTTCGGAGGCGCTTTGCCCGAGGGGGCAGCGCCTGCCACGTCCTCGTCGCGCCATGCGGCGAGTTCCGCGGCGAGCGTCGGAGCAATGACGATCGTCGGCCGACGCTTCTTCGTCTGGCGCCGACCCTCCGGGTTCAACTGGATCCGCCCGATCCGAAGATCGACGCGATCCCAAGTGAGCTCTCGAAGCGCCGCCTCGCGACTCGCCGTGCCGACGGCGAGCACGAGAAAGCGCCACCAATGCTCGCGGGTGTAGCGCTCATTCTCAGGCCGCGCCGCCGCCGCATTAAAGAGCGCGGCGAGTTCCTCGAGTGAGTAGGTTCGATCGCGGTCGACGAGTACGGGTTTCCAATCCTCCGCCCGGATCTGCTCGGGGATCACCAAGTCCTTGTTGTCGCGCTTGCACCAGTTCATCGCGGCCCAGATGCGATTCAGCCGCCCGTCGATGGTCCAGTCCGAGAGCCCGCGCTCGCGCAGCGCGGTCACGAGCTCCAATTGCTTCTTCCGGGTGAGCGCGCTGACATTCACGTCACCCCATAGATCAAGCGCATCGCGCTGCGCGGCCCGCTGCGCCGGCGCGCTCGGCAGGTGCTGCGCGTAGTGAATGTAGTAGGTTTGGAGGACTTCGGCTAACTGTGCATCGGCCCCGACGGCGGGACGCTCGTGCCGCAGGGCATACTCGAGGAGGGCTTGCCTTGCCGAGTCGCGGTCTGCCGTGCCAGTTGAAACAACAGCCGTCTGTCGGGTGTCGGCCTCGTACCAAGCGATGTACCAGTATTTCGCACTGCCGAGGCGCTTGAGGAAGAAGCGCCCAACCCGGTCACGTTCGTCTTGCATGTCCCCTCGCGCAGAAAGATTTCGAGGTCTTCCCGGCGGACCCGGGTTGATCGCCCGAACCGCACGGCGGCGAGCTTACCGGATTGGACGAATCGCTTCACGGTACGCACGCTGATTCGCAGATGCTCCGCCACCTCATCCAGGGTAAAGAGGGTCGGCAGCGGCGGCATCGCCTCGGCGGTCATGATGACCGTCCTCCCGATGCGAATCCGTGAGATAGCGCGCTGGACATGGACTCAGAGTATGGCAAGCCATACCTATTTGTCAAGCATGAGATACGGCGCCGGGCGTTTCGTCTCGGTGCCACAGTTAAGGGTCTCGGTCAGCGACCGTCATCCGGTGATCGACGACCCGGCATGATAGCCGCGGCTCCCCGCCGGCAATGAGCTGACGCCTGCTGCGCGTGCGCTCCAAGCTGAGTTTCCACGCTCCCGATCATCTCCCGCCAGTTGTCCCATGTCATACGCGGCCCGTGGACACCTCTGTTGTACGGGGCGTCGAAGATCACGTGTCGCCATAGCGGCATCTCCGCACCATCGACGCGCGGCTTGTCGTCCACCAGCACATGGCCGCGGACGAGCGTCTTGTCCTTCGTGACGATCAGTCGCTGCAGGAACTCCGCGCCCAGGTGCCGTTCGACCCACTCGTACTTCTCCGGCACGCAGTTCCGCCAGAATGTGAGCGGCGAGGTGCAGATTCGTACGTCGTGTCCTTCCTCGAGCAGGACATGAACGCCCTTGAGCGCCCCGTGCATCGGCAGGAGATTGCGATAGAATCCCCGCGCCTCGTAGATACTCCTCACGGCATCCGCCAGACGAGGGGAATAGTCATCAGTCAGGCGGAAGGACTTGCGCTCGCTCGGCGCGAGCGCCGGCACGTGATCACCATAGCGCAGGTTCCAGGCATCGCGGAATCCGCGTTCGAAATCCGCGAGCACGCCGTCCTGATCGAGTAGGATCAACATCGCGAGGGACCTTCGGCCAGCGGCAGGTCAGGCGACGAGCCGCGCGACATGGGGTGCCAACGCCGCGAGCATCGTGCCGAGCGGCAGGATCGCGCCCCAGGCGAAGGGAATGTCATCGTCGAAATCGACCCCTGCGGGGGCCATTCCCCCTGCGCCGGGCGCGGCCGGGTTCGGGGCGGCACCCCCCGAAGACCCTGGGGCACCGGTACCGGGCGCTGCCGCCGCGGCATTATCCGAACGGCTCTGCGCGCCGCGGGCCGCGGGACTGCCGAGCATCTGCAGGTCGTTCACGATGACCTCGGTGCTGTAGCGGTCGTGTCCTTCGCGGTCCTGCCACTTGCGGGTGCGAAGGCTCCCCTCGACATAGATTTGCGAGCCCTTGCGCAGGTACTCGCCCGCGATCTCAGCGAGCCGTCCGAAGAACACACAGCGATGCCATTCCGTGCGCTCGTGCTGCTCGCCCGTCTGTTTGTCGCGCCAGGACTCATTCGTGGCGAGACTCACGTTCGCTACGGCGGTGCCGGAGGGCAGGGCGCGCATATCAGGGTCCTGCCCCAGGTTTCCGACCAGAATCACCTTGTTCACGCCACGCATGTCATGTCTCCTGCGTTGGCCTTGCAAGCCACGCTATTCCTGCGGCCGCTCGGCCGCATGCTTACCCTCATTCCCCGCGCCGCGCGCGAGGTATCGCTCGATCAGTCGCCGCAGGTGACTCTCGTCAGCCTCCGCGACTTGCACGCCGAGGTGGGGGTCTACGATCTGTGTCGCCTCGCTTTTCTTGATCCCGAGCACGTCCATCATGGGCGGATCCGAGCCATCGTCCGTGACGAGCAGGAAACACGTCACCGGGTTCTTCTGTCCCTCGCGATCGAGCCGCCAGAGGATCTGCTGGTGGATGCCGGGGGACCAGTCGAGCTCCCCGAGTATCACGACGGAGGAGCGGTGCTGAAGCCCGTCCACCCCTGCGCCGGAGCGAAGCGACAGGATGAGGATGTCCGTGTCGCCGTCCAGGAACCGGCGCTTCTCGGCCTCCTTGCGAGCCGCGGTCTCGGAGCCCGTGTACATTGCGGGTTTCAAGTCCGCGAGCGCCTCGAGCCAGATTCGGTAGACCTCGCGGTGCCAGCCGACGAGCAGCACCGGCTCGCCGGCCTCCACCATGAGCCGCGCGAACTGCGCAACGGTCTTGGCCTTGGCGATCCCGGTGGCCTGGCGCACCATAATGTCGAGTTCGCGGGCCGCTTGGCCGCGCTCGACGAAGCTGCCGGTGGTGGCGCGAATGGCGAGCTGCTGCGCGAGCGCTTCCACGGATTCGACGGTCTTGGCGTCATAGTCGATGGTTTCGACGATGATCGAGGTCTTCGGCAGTTGCTGCCCTACGTCGCTCTTCAATCGGCGGATGAGTGCGTGCTGCTCGCGCAGGTAAGTCCCGAGGGCCTTCGGGTCCTTGATGTGCCCGCCGCGCCCCGCAGCGCGGTTGACCCATTCGCGCTCGAAGTCCGTCCATCCGCCGAGGACGGCATCGTCGATGAACTGCATCACGTTCCACATCTCGACGCCGTAGTTGTAGATCGGCGTGGCGGTCAAGCCGAGGCGGTACGTGACCCCCTGGGAGAGGAGGAATGCCGCGGCACCTTTCTGCGTGCCCTTCCCGGTGCGCAGACTTTGCGGCTCGTCGAACACGGCGGTCTTGAAGAAATTGCCGTGCGACTTGAAGAACTGGATCCACCCGCCGATCTGACTCACGCGAAAGATGTACACGTCGGCGAGCGGCAGATTGTACGGGGAACCCTTCTCGATCAGGTGGACCGAGAGTTCCGTGAAAGCGGTGATCTTGTCCGCCCATTGCCGCTGCATGTGAGCGTCGCAGATTACTGCGGCGGGCAACGTGCCCGACGTACTCGCGAGAAATCCCGCCGCGGTGTACGTCTTGCCGAGTCCGCCTTCATCGCCGAGGAGAAGACTCTTGCGCCGGCGCAGGACCTCGATCGCCTGCGCCTGGTAGTCGCGGATCCGCTGTCCCGGCTTCACGCCCGCGATGGGGGATGCGCGATAGGCGGGCAGCAGGATGCGCTCGAGTTCGGCCTGCTCATGATCCCATCCGCGCCGGCCGGTATCGAGCACATGGCGGTCCTCCGCCGTCATGGCAAGCGGATATCGCAAGGTGAACCACTCGAGGTCTGCGGCGTGCATCAGGTCGTTCGGCAGGTGAAACGGGCCAGCCGATTCCTTCGGCACACGCGGGAAGAGATGCTTGAAGCGGATCGCGACGTGTGGCTCCAAGTCGGCGATCTCCCATCGGCCCTGCGCCGGACTCGGTCCGGTGCGGCGGCACCCATTGTCATCGGCGACGAGCCGCAGCGTCCCGTAGGTCCGTGCCTGCGGCGGGCGCTCTTGCGGAGGCGACTCAAGAGGTAGGGGAAGCGCAGCGCTCACAGCAGCCACCCCTTCGAGAGGGACGCGGCGTAGACGGGTTTGCCGCGAATCTCGGCCGGCAGCCCCATGCTGAGGTTCGAGGCGAGGATGATGGCCGCGACCTCGGGGTGTCGGGTGTAGCGCTCGATCTGTCGGTAGATGTCGATTTTGCGCGGCCCGCCGCCCGGGCCTTTGAGTTTGCACTCGACTGCGATCCATTGGGTGAGTGCGCGGGGGCAGGGTATTAGGAAGTCGGGGATGTCCTCGGCCGAGAGGCGGTGCTCGCGCTCGAAGGGAATTCCGGCTGATGCGAGGGCGACGCTGATCCCGGACTGCATGACTTTCTCCGTGGATAGGTCCACGCGCGTCCTCGAGAGCAGCCGTACGAGGGTGGCGCAGAAAGACGGCGTGTCGGGGCAGCCGGCACCAGGTGGTGCGGTCTCAGTCATGTCTGCGCGAAACCTCTGGTGCACCGAAGGTCCTCGGCCCAGGCCAACCCGACAGTGGTGCGCCGACGAATGGCGTCGTGAATTCGACGTATGATGGCGACGAGCTCGTGGCGGTCGACTTCGAGGGCACCATGCGCGATCGCGAGTGCTCGCTTGCCTTTGGCGATGTCGTAGTGGGGCGTGCTGGCCGAGTGCTGATACCAGCGCCGCGCGACACCAATCCGGTCGACCATGGCATGGAGTTCAGTCGGCGTATCGGCCAGCAGATGGCACATGAGCATCCAGCCAAAGCGGTGTTGAGGTTGATCGACGTACACGCCCATGCCGTTTACCGTTTCACGCCCGCGATGGATTCCTGTTCCAATCCGCCGGCCGCGCTTCGCGCCCTCCGGACACAGTGATCAACGTCCGCATAATCTGCGGCGCCACGTTCGCGGTAGACCTCGCTCTTGAGACACTGGCGAAATTCTTTGATCGCGGAAGTGCGAAAGGCTTGGGGGACTGCGGAGACACGATTGACGGCAGCCTGAACGTATGCGGGTGACGCGGTGTTGTTTGGAGCAGCGGCATACCAGATAATGCCTCCGACGCCGCCACATATGAAAACGACAAGGCCGATTGCGAAGACGGCCGGCCAAAAATCGCTATCAGTAGACATGTTGAATCGCCTTCTTGATGATCGCCAGCAGTCGTAATTCCGCACGGCTGGCTTGTGCTGCGGAAATGCATCGGGTCGCGCTCAACTGGATGATGGCCCGGCGCGTTCGCTCCAGCGAAGCGGTGGTATGGAGGGGTAACTTAATGCCCTGAGCCCGGAGCTGGTCGCGGATGTGCTCCGCGAAGGTGCCGAGTTCGACGGTGAGCGTCGCGGGCGTGCCGTTGTCGGAGCGACGACGTCGGTGGGAATTCATGGTCATTTGCTCGTTACTCAGCATTGAACCGTCCGGTACCATTCAACGTTGCTGGCACGACGGAATGGTGTAGATAACGTTCAATGTGCTTCAGCTTCTCATCGGCCAGCAAATGAATCGTGCTCTCTCGCGCGATGCCCGCTTCGCAGACGAGTTTCATGGCTGCGCGGACATCACCCATCTCGCGCTCGAGCGTATAGGCGTTCACTTCCCGAGATTCCGGGTGGTAGTTCCGCAGCCCGTGGCGCTGAATCTTCGAGATGATCTGGATGACTTCGGCGCACTCCTCTGCGAGGACCGCCAGGAGTTCATCTTCGGCCGGGGTCAGACCATTGAAATGCTCAGTCATGGCAGTCTCCTCACTGAGAAGCCAATGCAGGTGCTTGGGACCGCTGCACGCGCTCCCAGTGAGTCAGTTCCTCGATTCGGCGTTCGCACTTGAGGACGAACCCTTGCCCCTTCTCGCCGAGCCACTCCATGAGGTGCTCGACGCATTCGTAGTCATCGACGGTGAGTTCGGGCCGTTTCTTCAGCGCCTCGCCGCATAGATAACTCGTGATGTCTCGGCCGAAGTGATCGTCGGGGGCCAGGAGATGTTCGAGCGTCCGGTATCCATGGTTGATGCCCGGTGAGCGCGTGTTCTGTGTCGTCCAGGCGATGAGCCACGCACGGCCTGGGTACTCACGGAATTTCTCGACGAGCCGATTGGCGGAGAGCCGAATCCCTTGCCCGCAGGCGGTGCCGAGCCAGATCACCACGGAAGTGCAGATTGAGGCGTGACGCTGCGTCACGTAGGAGGGGTGTTTCCACAGAATATCGACCAACATGCCATTTGGCACGTGGTAGCCATCCTGCGGGAGCTCGCGCATCAGGTGCTGCCACTCCTCGAAGTAGACACGCTCGCCGATGTGACCGGATCGGGGATAGCAGGCGCGGATCGGCCTGTATTCGAACCAACCCTGCTCGAAGAGGTAGTCTTCGTATTCGCTGTTTTCCATGATTCATTCCCTCCGCTGTGGGAGAGCCGCGGCGGGTGTGCTGGTGAGCGAGCGAATTGCCTTCACGTTGCTGAGCCCGTGAACCAAGAGCGAGACTCCAAGAATCCGTCCAAAGTGTGGTGCTCGGCAGCGTAAGCGCTCATTTCTTTTGCGGCCTGGGCGCTGGTCACTCGACCTTCCAGGATGGCTATTCGGACTCGCTTCTGTAGTTCCGTTGGCTCGAACCCCTCCAGTCGATGGATCGCATCGACCTGTGCGAATACAGCGAGCATCTGATCACGACCTGAGCGTGTCCCGGCTTGACCATCAGGCATCAATCCCAAGAAACCGAGTGCCTTCTCCTGGTCCGCCGAGTAAGCCGGCGAGCCAATATCCGCGATGAGATCGTCTCGGTGCGCCCACTGCGCAGCGCACACGGTGAATCCGGCATCGAAGGCTTGTAGGAGTGCGCCGTTCAGCCGCTTGATTTCCTTCGCCTGGTGTTCGATGTGGGCAGCGATGCGCCGCAGTGGCACGGCCAGAAGCGCGTTGCCGTGGGCCTGCCGTTGTAGAAAGCGCAGTGCATCGTCGATGGTGGACGGAATGGGTGTGTCGGTCATGACTCGATCACTCCCCGCCGCGCCAGGACGGCGAAATTCGAATCGACTGGCGGCACCGCTGTGTGCTCTGGCAGGATCCGGACCGATTCGCGAATGTGCACCGCCTCTCGCTCAATGAGCATGGATTGCGCAACAGGGATTGCGGGCATCGCCACCGCGCGCGGGTCGCTGCGCATGACCGGTTCCGCCCGGGTCGGGGCGTTGGACTCATGCCCACGTGCCATCATCCGGCTCATCGCTTCGCGCATGGCGGGACTCGAAAAGAACTCAAACCCCTCGTCGCGCACAAAGAGACGCAGTTGCGCCGCCGTCCGCCGCTCGGCCCGCCGCCAATGAACGAGCCCCATGATCGAGGTCACGAAGTAGTAGGCGAAGAGGGCGAGTGTCCACCACTCGTTCAACAGGGCGAAGTACAGCACGGCGAGTGCGTTCGCCGGGATCCAGAATCGCCACCCCCGCGCATCTCGTCGGCGAATGAACTCGTTACCCGCGATGGCGAGCAGCACGAAGGCGATATTGAGCACGGTGAGGGTGGAGAGAGTGGCGGGAATGTTGGGAAGAGTCATGACGCGCTCTCCTGGCTCGCGCCCCCGTCGTAGGGCGTGATGCGACGACGTTGGTCCGAAATGCCGATCACAACTACGACGATCACGAAGGATAGGGCGTAGAGGGCGATGATCCAATGAACGGGATGCGGATGGAGCGAGTAAACGTGCCACCCGAGATACCCGAGTCCGAGGATCACAATGACAAAGATCCGTGCGAGCATCGTGATGTCGTGGCTCATAGTGTCATCCGCCTCTGTCCCAATGTAGTTTGTGGTTGTCCGGAGTCGGCCCGATGTATCGCTTGTAAGCTGCAATCCAGTCGTGTGCGATTTCGCTTTGCGCTGTGGCAAGGGGCAGCTCACGGTGGCACACCAACCAGTGCAGCCGGGCCTCGAGCCGGTCTTTCGCGTAGCTGCCCCATCCTCCTGCGACGCGATGGGGTTGCGGCCACAGGTTCTTCGGGCTTGTTGGTGATCCCCCGAGAGACAGGGCGACTTCGTGATCTTCCTCATAATCCCGCAGCCAGCGGTCCCGGTAGCCGTACTCGCGGATCTGCAAGCGCTTCAGCCGTTCAGTGTAGCGCTCCGGCGGGCGGATGCTGCGCGAGTAGCCGCGCACGCAAATCGTCTGGTGGATATCAGCCTGCGTGACCGCAGGATTCAACGCGCCAGGGGTGAGACCTGGATTTGGAAGCGCCTCGCGCAGCGGATGCTGCGCATCGTGGTGGCGGTGGGAATCGTATCGGGCACGCCAATAGGTGTCCCGAGACCGGAAATTGCTCGTGTTCTGACTCGATCCGCCGAGCCCGTGCTGTGAGGCAAGGGCCGACGGGTGACCGCAACCCAAGAGGGCGAGCGAGCCGAGAAGAGCGGCGATAGCGGCGGCGCGGTGACGTGAGAACACTCGGTACTTCTCCTCCCTTCCTTGGGCCGACCATCCGACCCAAGGAAGGGCTTCAGCAATGTTGCAGAGCGTATGGTATACCATACGTCCCTGTCAAGAGAAACCTACTCTGATCGAAGGCACGGACCGTTCCGGGGTCCGAGCGATGAAGCCCGACGTTATGCCGTGCCAGGCGGTATCTGGATCCCGCCCTGCAGGCGATCCTCGGCGGCGATTTCGGCGCGCAGATTCTCCATCACAGGATCGCGCGCGCCACCGGCCGCGAGGTGCAGGTCGTACCAGCGCTGCATGAGCTCGCAGCGCTGACTCACGCCGAGATGGGTCATGGCGATCTCATTGTGATGACAGAACCGCAGGAACGGGCGTGCCTCATAAAGGTAATCAGTGCCGTCGACGCGAAATGCGAGGTCGGCGAAATCGACGCTGGTTGGGAGAGTGAGGGACTTGAAACGGTCAAACATGGGAAGAAATCCTCGCGATGGGTTGTGTTGGGACCTCTTCGAAAAGAGGTCGATCATAGAGTGAAGGCACCGGTTTTATCCCGAGTCCCGCGTGCTCATGGGGATGCTCGGGGTTCGGTCTCTGTTGCCTGGGAAGCCAATTGCGCCTCGAGGATGCGGATTCGGTCGCGGAGAGACTTGTGCAGGCAGACGGCTTCGGCCATCACGCCGGCAGCGAGACATTTTGGCTCGAAGGCCCTGCCGGACGCAGTGAGCATGGGCATGGTCGCTAATCCCGCAGAGCGTTGACGCGCTGCATTGCGGCATGGAGACGCGCGCGCACGATGACGAGTGTGATCTGCACATCTTCGGGATCGACACCGTCGGCGTCCACGGCGACGATTGCCGTGGCCAGCACGCTTTCGGTGTCCATAAGGTCATCGACGATGCCGAGGAGCTCTCGGCGGTGCGTCGAGTCTGTGGCCGATATGGCGGTTGAGGCTGGCATCGCTGAGCGTTGGCGAGTCTTGAGGGTGGTCTTTTGAGTCATGTGGAAGTCCTGGGAACGAAGTCCATCGTTTTATGCTATGAAATCCGCGCGCTCTGCGCTCGTCGAGTTCCCGAATGTCATTCGGAAAAATATTCCACGTGTCGATGCAGGATTTCTTCGAAGCATTCGCGAACCGGATCATCGCTGCTGCCGCGCCTGGCGTGCCAGGCCGTGAGGCGTTCCGCCAAGACACGAACCAGGGCGAGTTGATCGCGTGCACAGAGGTCATCGCCGATGATGGCGAGGAGGTCCCGCGCGAACTCGTCGCAATCCACGTGGGGGTCTCTTCTCTCGTACCGCAGCGCTTCCAAATTGCAATTGGTTTCGATCGCGATGCGCACGCGCCGCTGAGGATGGGGGTAGGCGCATCCAGATGCGTCCGTCGTCCAAGGGCCGGGCAAAAGCGCCGCGATTTCCTTCGCGCTCATCCCGTGCGCAGGAGAGTCCGTGTTGCTGGAAAAATCGCTACCGATGCCGAGGCTCGTCGTCGCGAAGCCTGCTTTTTCAGGTGACTCAGCCTCGCTAATCGGCCCCGTCCGTACCGCGAGAATCACGCTGTAAACGATGAGGATTGCGCCAAGCGCGGGGAAGAACCATCTGGCGTGCCAGATGACAGCTTGAATGGCATCGGTCCAACAATCCGGTCCGGGCGTACAGTAGGGACGGGGACGGAGAAGGTGAGCCAGGAAGGGCACGGAGCTCGAAAGGATCACCAGGAGGACAAGGAATGCTCCTGCGGGAATCCAGGCCAAAATGAACCGGTTCTGCTCCGGCTTCTGTGTGGGCCAGTTCATCGGCATGCACTCATTCACACGGGCCGGTCTCACCGGACATTTGCAGTGCGAGCCGCAGGATTTGTCCGGCACTGCGCAACCGGACTGCCGCCACGAGGGCGACGCGCAATCGCTCGATCTTGTAGCGGCGCGCGAGGGTGTCCGGTTGCCGTGCGGCGAGGCGCAGGTCCTCGGCAATCCCATCAATGCGCCGCTCGAGTGCCACGTCCGTTTCTGTGGGTGCGGGACAGAGGGGCAGCGCAGGTCCTGATTCTTTGCTCATACAGGCGCTGCAGGTCCTGCGCCGCCTCCCGCTACGCATCAGGGCGAAGGATTCGGCGGGCCGCGGGCGGCGGCATGATGAGCACACTTGGGGATTGCCGTCGAGCACGGCGTTCATCCAGTACTCCACAGACAGACAGTGATCGACCCGCGCAGCCAGGCACCCGAGGTGCGCCAGCGACGGGGTGCTTGGGCAATAGTCCATTCGCGCAGCCGCGCGTACCGTCGCAGACTTATTTGGTGACGGTGCCGTGGCGCGTCGCGGCGCTCGATGATTGCGATGGCGCTGCCGGTTTTTCGATACGCCTTGATCACGGCGATGGGTTTTGTCTGCGTGATCGGTGGGTTGTTCGTCAGCCGAGCCACAGGTTGCGTTTGATCAGTCATTGCGAATCCCTTTGGTGTGTCGTGGACGCATCGTTCACGCAAGCGCGTCGCGTATCACAGACGCGCCCCATTCGCGCGCGGTAATCTCCATCGGATGAAGCCAGCATTGCCTTTCCGACAACGGTGCGGCCGGAGGTCGCATCGCCCCCACCGTACGTGGGCGGCGACGCGCGGCCTTCAGGCGCAAGTCGTTCGGCCGATACGGTAGGCGTGGTGAACTCGACGTCATGCGTCGGTACAAGCCTTGGGGTCAAACACTGCGGGTGATCGCCTGTACCTGTAGTGGACGGAGAGAAAACGGAATTGCGCCGGGGGACCATGTTCGCTCTATCGCCGCTCAGCAGCTTCATCGGCCTCGATGAGTGCGCGGGCGGCCAAAAGACCGATATCGCCCAACTGAAGTCCCGCCCGCTCCCTTGCCGGCGTGGCGAGCAGCGCCCGCATGCCGAATTGTTTGAGGAAACACCGGCCGTGATACGGCTTGCCGAACAAATGCAGGCAGTGCCGATCGTCGGTGAGGTCGCGGCAGTGCGCGCAGACCACGAGGTGGCGCACGTCGTGCGCGCGCCGGATGGCCGGTTTGGGCAGGGGCCCGAGGTCGCTCAGATACCGCTCGATTCCGCTCTCGTCGAGGAGTGAATTCTGAGTGTGCATGCCACAAACGTAAGGCAGGCCATACGTTCAGTCAAGTAAGTTTCGAAGAAAACGTCTGGCAAGCCATACGTACGGGCAGAATTTGTTAATAGTCAGCCGCGGAGCTGCGGCGAAAGGACGAGAGCGATGATCAATTGGCGACGGGTTCGCGGGGTACGGGTAGCGGTGATCGAGGCAGTGATATTCGTGGATCGGCCCGGACCTCCGAGAGGTGAACTCGGAGGGTCCCCAATAGACCGAGAACGCCCGGAGAGTCTCCGCGCGCAAAAGCGTCGTGCGCGCGCAATGGCGCCGGCCCGTCGCCGGCCGCGCCGCTCTAGGGCGGAGAGGTCTTCTTAGTCTTCCGTACTCTTCCGGGCTGGGGGACGTTGACCGTGCCGGGCGGGCCGAGAATCAAATGGTTCGGCGTGCAGCCGAGCACCTGGGTGACTTTGAGGAGCATCTCAAGCTTGATGTTCTTGATTGCTCCGCCTTCCCATTGATTCACGGTGGCACGGGTCACGCCGACCCGTCTCGCGAGCTCCGCCCCCGACCACTCTCTTTGGATGCGCATTTCACGGATGCGCTCGCCCATACGTTTACTTTCCATGGCGGCAATCCTCGCAGAACGCGCGTATGGCATAAATGACATGCGAGCAGTCGGGTCCATTGACACGAACGTATGGCATGCTATACATTCTGCTGCGTATGAGAACGGTAGATGCCATTCGCCACTTTGGCAGCAAGGCCGCAGTGGCCCGCGCGCTCGGGATCACCCGGGCGTCGCTCACGGACTGGAAGGACTTGGTCCCGGCGCTGCGCGCCGCGCAGCTCGAGCAGATCACGGCGGGACATCTGAAGTTCGACCCGAACGAGTACCTGGACTGCGGTGTGCGGGCGATTCGGGATCCCGGGCCGCAGGCGGTCTCATCAGCGCGCGCCATGAACGCCGCCCGTCCGGCGCGCCCCGCTTCGAAGAAGCGCGCGTCGCGACGCCAATAGACCGTCACCCAGGACACCGTCACATGAGTCTTCCTCTTCACGACCTCAAACGCATCAAACTGTCCGACGAGGGGTACGCCTTCGCGGTGGCGTGGGCACGCCGAAAGCGTTGCACGATTCAAGCGGCGGTCCGGGAGATCGTCGATCAAGTTGCGGTAACTGAAATTCATGCGGCAAGGGTGCTTGTTTCGTTGGCCCCGCGCGAGGCCCGCGTGGGGGACGCCGAGGGACAGCGCGCCGCCGCGCAGGAACATGGTCCGCGTATTCCTTTCGCGGACCTGCGGCGCTCGATGCCGTGAGCGTCGAGTCTCCGATGCGGACTCTGACTTGCGAGGCTCTGCTCGAGCCCTTGTCAGCGGGCAACGTGATTTGCGTTGTGCAGTGTGTCAAGAGCGTGCGAATGGAATTCTCGGCGGTGGTCGCCGCCTCCCCTCCTGGATCAATTCTCCGTTCAGCCGGTCGAGCGCTTGAGCAATATCCGCGCTCCTCGATTCTGATGCTGTCGAACGTCGCATCGGTCACGCTCGAGGACCATAGCCCGAAGGGAGTCCCGCCAACACCGAATGTGTACAAACTCCTTCTCGGGCGGGGGTTTCTGAGGCTGTTCGATCTCGCGGACACCGTCACCCGGGAATGGCGTTTTCTGCCTTACGGCTCGCATCGATTCCAGGCGACTGTGCTGGAGTTTACTGCCGAACTCAGTGCCTGGCTGGAACGTAGTGCGTATGGGGCGTTGCACTGATGGCGCAGGTCCCTCTGGCATTCGAGGATCCGACCGCACCGCAGGTCCCGGCGAAGGCCCCCGGCGGGGACCTGTCAGCCGGACCCTCCGCACAGAGGGGGTCGGCACCGCCGCCTGGCATGGCGCGGTGCGCCGCGTGCCGATCGTTCCAAGCGCGCCCGGCGGGTGAACCAAACGGGATCGAAGGGTGGTGCACCAGGTTTCACGTGGAAACCTGGTCCGAGCCGCTCTTCGTATGCGCCGGCTACGTCCCGGCGGACCCGGGGGTCGTGGCGCTGCACCGTCGCAGGGTCGAGGTCATCCAGCGCCTCAAAGCGCAACCCGCTGTGCGATATGCGTGGGACGTGGAGAACGCATCCCCGGCCGGCCCCGCTTCGGCGGACGTGTCCGTCATGCTGGGCATCCGTCAAGGCGATGGAACGATCCTGACGGGGGCGCTGCGTATCCCGGCCGCCCGGTGGGACATGGGGACGTTCATGGCTGCTCTGGATGGGGGGGGCGGTCAGCCATGACGATTGCCGCTCCGGAGGGGTTTCCGCCCCCGCGCCCGTTTCAGGTCGAAGCGATCGAGGCCCTGCGTGGTCATATCCGCAGACAGATCCGCTCGCTGATCCTCTGCGCGCCAACCGGTGCCGGTAAGACGTACACCGCGATGTGGCTTGCGAACCTGACGCTCGCCAAGGGCAAGCGGGTGGTGTTCATCGCGGATCGCATTTCCCTCATCGATCAGACCTCCCGCGTCGCTGACGGCTATGGCCTCGATCACGGGGTGATCCAGGCGAATCACCCGCGGCGCGCGCCGGAGAAGCCGTTTCAGATCGCGAGCACACAGACGCTCGCCCGCCGTGGCGAGGTTCCCGCCGCCGACGTCTACATCATCGACGAAGCGCACACGCAGTACGAAGAGACGCTGAAACTGCTCCGCGCGAAGAAGGCGGTCATCATTGGCCTCACCGCAACACCGTGCACGGCGGGACTGAAGGATCACTTCGACGAACTCATCAACGCCGTCACGATGGAGAAGTTGACGGAGGATGGAGTTCTGGTTCCGTTGCGGGCCTTCAAGGGGCCGGTGCCCGATATGAAAGGCGTGCGCAAGCTCGGCGGCGAGTGGACGGCAGGTGGTGCCGAACGCCCTTGCGTGCTCAAGATCGAGGCCGTCGTGCGCGAGTGGCAGGCAAAGGGCCAAGGCCGCAAGACCATCGCCTTCGGCCCCACGATCGGTTACGCGCAGTTGCTCGCCGACGCATTCAATGCTGCTGACATTCGTGCAGCGAGCTACACAATGAGCACGCCGTCGCGCGAGCGCAAGGAACTGCTCGAAGAATTCCGCAAGTCGGACTCCGCGATCCGCGTGTTAACGTCCGTCGAGGCCCTCGGCAAGGGCTTCGATGTACCCGATGTGGGCTGCATCGTCGACGCGCGGCCCTTCCAAAAATCAATGTCGGCGGTGATCCAGATGTGGGGACGCGGCGTGCGCGCTGCGCCCGGCAAAACCGATTGCGTGCTCCTCGACTGCTCGGGAAACGTCGGGCGTTTCTGGCGGGACTTTCGCGTCATCTTCCAGCACGGTTTTGAGACGCTGAGGGCTGCTGAGGAAGCGGACGAGGAGGTCCGCGATGGCGAGGAGAAAGCGTGTCCGCAATGCAAAGCCATCCCTTTCGCAACACATTGCGCCGCCTGCGGGTACAGCGAGATCGGCAACACGGTTGAGATCGTGGATGGGGCGCTCGATGAAGAGGCGTTGCGTTTGTGCGGGTGGAGCCGCCGCTCGCTGTGGGAGCAGATCTGCGCCTACATGGAGGGATCGCGCACGCCGGCGCAGAAGCGCGCTTGGCGTGCGCGCTTCACGTATCGAGACTTCACGGGCGAGTTTCCGCCGCAGGCGTGGTCTTACCGTGCGGGCACTCGCGGCTGCCCGGGCGAACTGAAGCGGCGGATTTGGGCGCGCGATGCCGCGTGGCGGCGGCAGCACCCGAGACCGGGGAGTCTTTCGGGGGTATCGCGATGAGCGGTGGAGAGATCGGCATGTCGCCGCGGCATCTGGCACATCCGGCTTTGGGCGCGGTGTTTGATCCCGAAGTGTCGCAAGTGTCGCAGAGTGTCGCAGGCCGTTGCGACACTCAGTTGGAGCTCGTAAGTGCCGGAAGCGACACGGAAAAATTACGAAGTGTCGCAAGTGTCGCAAGGTTCTCAGCGGAAATGATGGAATCGCGGGAAGAGAGCGGGAGTGTTGTAACTAAACAACAACATGGAAAATTTGCTTCAGGGGATTCCGCGTCACCTGCGACGCTGTCGGGAGTCTTGCGACACTTGCGACAGTTGAGTCGGCATCAAGCCGATCAACGACTTACGCGCGCGAAGTGTCGCAAAACCCGCTGCGACAGTGTTGCGACACTTGCGACACTTGCGCGGCAGCGGTCAGGGAGGCGCTCATGATCGATGCGCTCCTGAACCGCTTGCAACGTGTGCGCCAGACCGGAGACGGTCATTGGACCGCGCTCTGTCCCGCGCACGCCGACCGCTCGCCGTCGCTCTCGATCCATGAGACCCGCGACGGGCGCATTCTCATCCACTGTTTCGCGGGCTGCGCGCCGGGGGACGTTCTCTCGAGCCTGGGACTGACCTTCACAGACCTATTCCCCGAGCGGTTGCGCGCGCTTGCGACCGAGCAGGGATTCGCGCCGGTGCGGTTGCGCGAGGCCGCGGAGCAGGTACTGGCCTCGATCGATCATGACCTCCTAGTCGCCGCGCTGGTGCTCGCCGACTGCATGGAAGCCGGGCGGATCGAGCGTGACCAACTCGATCTCCTGATCTCGATCACGGGCAAGGTCGCGACGGCGAAAGAAGTGTCAGGCCGGTGCGTTCATGTGGTGGACTCATGTGGGAAGCCGCGTGCCAACTGAGCCGGAATACCAGCCGCGCGGGATTGCCGCGCAGGAGATCCTCCGCCGTATGGAGGCGGACGGCGGCGGCGTCGCAGCCAAGATCGACGCCTGGCCGAAGCCGGAGCAGATCGTGCCGGCACTCGCTGCGGCGCCGTATCCCATCGAGGCGCTGCCCGATGTCGTGCGCGAGGCGGTGCAGGAAGTGCAAGGCTTCTTGAAGGCACCACTTTCGATGGTGGCGATGAGCGCGGTGACCGCGATGAGTCTCGCCGCGCAAGGCATTGCGGATGTGGAGCGTGCGGAGGGATTGCGCGGTCCGAGCAGCCTGTTCGTGATCACCGTGGCGGAATCCGGTGAGCGTAAGAGCGCGTGCGACAATTTTTTTGCCAAGCCCCTGCGTGAGTATGAGCAGGCGCGGCTCGACGAGAATCTCGAGCAAGTGAAGGACTACGAGGCGGAGCTCGCCGCATGGACGGCTCGGATGGAGGCGCTCACGGCGGGGCTGCGCAAGGAGAAAGGGAAATCCGCCTCGAGCGCTGACAGTGTGGCGGAGCTCGCAGAGGCTCAGCGGGCGAAGCCCGAGGCGCCGCGAATGCCGCAGATGTTCTATGAGGACACGACGCCGGAGGCGATTGCGTGGGGGCTGGCGAAGAAGTGGCCCTCGGCCGCGATCATGGCCGCTGAGGGCGGGATGATCCTGGGTGGGCATGGCATGAGCAAGGAGACGCTCGTCCGGAACCTCGCGCTGATCAACGTCCTCTGGGATGGGGCGAGTGTGACGATCGATCGGCGCACCAAGGAGAGTTTTCGGGTCGCCGGTGCGCGCCTCACAGTCGGTATTCAGGTGCAATCCGGTCTGCTGCTGGACTTCGTGCAGAGCACCCGTGGCCTCGCACGCTCATCGGGTTTTCTCGCGCGATTTCTCATCGCATGGCCGGAGAGTACGCAGGGGTATCGAGACTTCTGCGAACCGCCACCGGGGTTCCCGGCACTCACGGCCTATCACGCCCAGTTGCGAACGATGCTCGAGCGCCAGGGGACGCTGGATGAGCACGGGCGTCTGGTGCCGCGCGTGCTGCCGCTTGAGTCGGCTGCGAAACGATCATGGGTGGCCTGGCACGACAACGTGGAGCACTCCATGCGGCCGACGCGGGAGATGGTGGACCTCAAGGACGTGGCCGCCAAAGCGGCCGACAATCTCGCGCGGGTTGCCGCCGTCCTCGCGGTCTTCGAGGACCCTGCCACTGCGGTCGTGGCCGAGCGGCACATCTGCGCCGGGGCGGCGATCATGAATTGGCACCTTCAGGAGGCGCGTCGGTTCTTTGGCCAAGTTGCTTTGCCGGTGGAAATTGGCGATGCGGTATTGATCGACGGTTGGTTGGCCAAGCGCTCCCGCGATACCGGCAAGACTCGATTTGCCAAGCGCGACGTACAGCGATTGGGACCGGTGCGCGAGCGCGAGCGGTTCACGCTGGCACTCTCCATTCTTGAAGACTCCGCTCGGGTACGGATCGTTCGTGAAGGACGCGCGTGGCTCGTGGAACTCAATCCTGCGCTCGCAGGTAGTGCGGCGGGAAACACATCGAGCGGTCCGGTGGCCGCTCGCAGTTAGTTTTTTCGTGGTAGGTATGGCATGCCACACATGCTGAGGGTAATTGGGTTCGAAGACGGCGCGCGGGGCGCGCCGCCGCCCCTCACAGGGGGAACGCGCGCGGAGGGGACCGCAAGGGATGGCACCGCGCGCGGGGCGTTGGAAACGGCGAATTCGTGGGACGTGACGGGCCCGTCCGCCGTCTGCGCCTCCCCCTGTCCCCACTCATCGCTCTCACGGAGACCGTGGATGTTTCAGACCCTAGTGGAAATCGAACCGAGGCGCTTGCAGTGGATCGAGCGGCAGTTCAGCCGATCGAATCTGCTGAGTGTGGTCAACATCGAGGTCGATGAGAAGACCGGTATCGCCTCCGTACTGTGGGCGGAGCGGACCCGGGGCGATATGCGCAACGTCGCGGCCGTTGGCTTTCTCATCGAGCTCTCGCGCCTCGACCTGCCGCTCTTCTGTCTCTACCAGGACGAGCAGGAGCGTCCCTCATGACCCGTTGCGTGGGAGCACACAATGCAAGCGTCGCGCAATCAGAGGACTCGGGATCGGCGGCGGCAGCATACGCCTCGGATGGGAGAGTTCCCGCAGAGGCGGACTCCCGTGCGCCCATTGTCATCGGCGGTGCGACGCTCTACCGCGCCGATTGCCGGGATGTACTGCGGAGTCTCGCGCCCGAGTGCATCGATGGCATCGTCTGCGACCCGCCGTACAACCTGACCTCGGCGCGGCCCGGTGGCCGCAGCGCGGCGACCCGTGGTGCAGTGATGCGCGGGTTCATGGGACTCTCATGGGACGCGACGGGGATCGCATATGACCCCGCGCTCTGGCGGGAGTGCCTGCGAGTCTTGAAGCCAGGTGCGCATCTCCTTGCGTTTGGTGGCACGCGCACCGCGCACCGGATGGTGTGCGCGATCGAGGATGCGGGATTCGAGATCCGTGATTCGATCCTCTGGATCTACGGCTCGGGGTTCCCGAAGTCGAAGAACCTCGCGGGCGAGCGGGATGGTTGGGGATCGGCGCTGAAGCCCGCCTGTGAACCCATCGTGCTCGCGAGGAAGCCTCTTGCGGAGCGGACGCTCGAGGCGAACGTCGCGCGCTTTGGCACCGGTGCGTTGAATATCGATGCGTGTCGCGTCTCGGCCCCGGAGGGTGCCGTGGTGCGGATCGCGCACTTTGAGAGCGGATCGAAGCGCGGATTTGGTGGCGGACTCAAGGGCGGGTCCCGAAGCGTGCCGCAGGAGCGTGGGCGCTGGCCGGCGAACGTCATCCACGACGGGAGCGATGAAGTGCTCGGGTGCTTCCCGGAGGCACCCGGCCAGCTCGTGCGCGCGCGGACCGACGGCGCCGCGCAGGGCAACGCGGTGTACGGCGCGCTGCGGCACGTGACTCGGGAGCCTGAGCCGCGAGCGGATTCCGGGATTGCCGCGCGCGGCACCGCCGCGCGGTTCTTCTACTGCGCGAAGGCGAGCCGCGCGGACCGAGGGACCGGCAACACACATCCGACGGTCAAGCCGACCACGCTGCTCGGCTATCTCTGCCGACTCGTGACCCCGATTGGGGGCACCGTTCTCGGCTGCTTCATGGGATCGGGGTCGACGGGTATTGCTGCGCTCCGCGAGGGCTTTCGCTTCATCGGCGTCGAGAAGGACCCGTCATATTTCGCGATCGCGTGCGGCCGGCTGCTGCGAACCGAGAAGGATGTCCGCGTGGCCGAGGAGCGCGCCCGATGAGTCCCGCTTGCGGTGCGCAGCACCTCGTCTACGGCAGCGTTTTCTCCGGCATCGAGGCGGCGACCGTCGCGTGGCATCGACTCGCCTGGCAACCCGCGTTCTTTTCGGAAATCGATCCGTTCTGCTGCGCGCTCCTCGCGCATCACTATCCCGGGGTCGCCAATCTAGGCGACATCAACAGACACGAGGACTGGCCGAATGCAACAGTTGACCTTATTGTCGGGGGATCACCCTGTCAGGACTTCTCCGTCGCTGGACGACGGGAAGGACTTGGCGGCTCGCGTGGTCGGCTCACCCTGGTCTATCTGGAGGTTCTTCGACGCCTTAAGCCCCGTTGGGTTGTGTGGGAGAACGTACCCGGCGTCCTGTCATCGCACGGCGGACGGGATTTTGGAGCCTTCCTCGGGCAACTGGGCCAACTCGGGTATGGGTGGGCGTACCGGGTGCTGGACGCTCAGTACGTCCGAGTGGAATCACACGCTCGTGCCGTCCCGCAACGCCGACGCCGTGTCATCCTTGTCGGATATCTTGGAGACATCCGACCCGCAGCGGCGGTACTTTTTGAGCCCGCGTGCCTGCTCGGGGATCCTCCGCCGCGCCGCGAAGCGCGGCAAGCAATTACCGGCACACTTAACTCGCGCCCTCGAGGCAGCGGTGGCCTTGGCACGGACTTCGATCTCGACGGCGGACTCATAGGCGCGTCGCACGCGCTTTGTGCCTCGAGCGGCGGTGTCGATTCCGAGGACCGGCACACACTCATCGCGCGCGCCTTCGGTGGCAATAACACGAGTGGCCCGATTGATGTCGCCACCGCGCTGAACGCATGCGGGTCGGCCAGCGGGCGCATGGATTTCGAGACGGAGACCTTCGTCGCGCATTGCCTGAAAGCCGAAGGAGCGGACGCCTCAGAGGACGGTACAGGCCGGGGGGTGCCGCTGGTGGCGTTCGACACGACGCAGATCACGTCAAAGACGAACCGCTGCAATCCGCAGCCCGGTGACCCGTGTCATCCATTGGCGGCCGGGGCACATGCGCCTGCGATTGCGTTCAACCTGCGTGGCCGGGAGGGCGGTTCGCAGCCGGAAGCCTCCGATGTGGCCTCGCTGCGCGCCGCGAATGGCGGGAGTTCGCGGACCTTCGTCGCTCAGACCTTGACGGCTGAGCAGCACAGATCCGGTGGGGCAGTGGCCGGTAATAGTGCTGGCGTCGTCAACCCCGTATTCCCGCCGGCCGGCGGCGTGCGAAGGCTTACGCCCCGCGAGTGCGAGCGGCTTCAAGGGTTCCCCGACGATTACACGTTGATCCCGTACCGCGGCAAGTCGGCTGCGGACGGTCCCCGCTACAAAGCGCTCGGCAACAGCATGGCGATCAACGTCATGTCGTGGGTCGGCGAGCGTATCCAGATGGTCAACGGACTCATCCGTGACCTGCCGCAATTCCACCAGGAGACGAGGAAACGAGTATGAGCGAGCGAAGTGTTGCCCCCGAACTGCCGTTCGGGGATGGGCCTCTGAAACCGAGGGAGTTCCGGGAACTCCCCGTCAACGACATCGTGCCGGACCCCGATCAGATCCGCACGTTCATCGACCCGGATCGCTTTGGCGAGCTCTGTCGAAGCATCGCGGTGATCGGGCTACTGCACCCGATCGGGGTGCGCGAGATCGCCTCTGGGGCGAATCGCTGGATGATCATTGATGGCGAGCGTCGCTGGCGTGCCGCGAAGTTCATCGGGTTGGAGACGCTTCCGTGCCGCATCTATCTCACGCATAGCGTGACGGAGCTCCGGGTGCTGCAGACCTCGGAGAACATGCACCGCGAGGAGCTGAAGCTCGACGAGTACGCAGAGGCCGTGCGCGAACTCGTGGAGGGTGGGATGGAACCCGATGTGATTGCCCATGTGCTCGCCAGGAGCGAGGAGTGGGTCAAGGGGGCGCTCGATATCGCGCGCACGCCCGATGCGCTCGCACTCATCCACGCTGATCGGCTCTCGAGCGTCGAGGCATGGCAGATGTACTGCGACCTGCCGCCGGAGGCGCGGAAGATTCTCCTCGATTCGCTGGATCCGATTTCAGTCGGTCGCTGCCGCAAGGCGCTCGCGTTCATCGAACGGCAGAACGCAAAGAGGCAGGCCGTGCTCTTTGGCCCTGCGGGCGGCGCGACCAAGGCCGGTACCCACGGCACGGGGGCGGATGGGGTGAATGGTGGAGGGAGTGAGGCTGAAACCGATGTCGCCGCCGCCGGGATGAGCACGGGGACCGGTGAACCGGGTGAAAGCGATGCGTGCTTTATGTCGCATGAGGCGAGCGGTTCGGAGGAAGCGCATGCGCTCGGCGGCGATCTCGAGTCGGTCAGTGCCGATGCGGGAGATCGAGATTTCGCATCGTCGTCGCCGCCCGAGGCGAGCACTTCTTTTGGCCTCGGCGGTATGGCAAGCCACACGTCGGAGGATTCCTCGTCAGGACCGGGACCCGGACATCGGGGAATGGCGGGTCCGCCGTGCCCACATTGCGGAAAGGGCGCGCACGCGGCGGTGTGTGTCGACCGGCCGAGCGATACCTGGCGCGTGACCTGCTACGTCTGCGGGGACATGGGACCGCCTGGGTTCGGGTTTCAGGGGGCCTATGCAAAGTGGTCCGAGCGCGCGTCGGGTGTAGGCGGCGCTGCCGCGCAGGGCATCGGGGAGGCCGCAGCATGATGCTGGGTGTGGGAGCGGAGTCCCCCTCATGCCGTCCCGTAACGGATGGGCGTGGCGGCGAGCAGCAGAGTGTTCGCGGCGCGCGGGCAGAGGAGGTCGCATCCGCGGGCGGGAGGAGCAACGGTGATCGACCCGCCCGGACTGAGAGGAGTCAGGATGCGCGCGCAGAAAAGCTCCTCGCGGCGAATAGTCTCTTTACTGCGCTCGAGGCGAGTTGCGAGAAATGGGCGAGCCGAGCGCGGGTGCCGATCGAGGATATCCGCCAGGACCTCTACGTCCTGTGTCTCGAGGTGGTGCTCGAGAAGAGCGAGTATCGGACGTTCGCGGCGGCGAGCGTATACGTGTCAGGCCGCATGTGGGGTGCGGCGGAGCGCTACCGGGAATTTCGCGCACGCCCTGACAAGGTACTCCCGGAGCGCCCTGCGGCCGATACGGCGCAAGCCGAGCAGTGTCGCGCCATCGATGAATGCCTGGAAGTGGCCGAACGGCGCCGAGAGAAAGATCGGGAGGATGCTGCGGCGCTGCGGCTTGCGTATCGGGCGCATGCGGAACTGTCAACGCTCGCGCTCATGCGCCGTGCCACCTGGTCTCAGAGCCGCGCGGCGCGGGAGACGGGGCTTTCCAAGGCCACTATTCGCTCGCGCGAGCGTCGCGAGCGCAAGAGGCGGGCGGAGAGCGCATCATGAGTGCCGGGAAACATCGGAAGGTGGCTCGCAGTCGGGGTGCACTGGGTTGCGCTCACCGGAGGAAGGTCCGCGAGTGGCGTCGCAAGTACGACGACGGCAGTTATCCGAGGGACTTTTGGCCCTGGCTCGCCGAGAACCGCCACGTCTTCGATGCGTTCATACGTCTGGCGCGGTTGTCGCGTCGTCGGGGAATCAAGCGGTGGTCGGCCGATGGTCTCTGTCACGTGCTGCGCTGGCGCACCGAGGTGAACCAGAGGTACCGATCGCGCGCGCGACACTTCAAAATCGACAACTGTGCCACCGCAGGGCTTGCGCGCCTCGTCATGCGTGTCAGCCCGCGCCTTCGCGGCTTTTTCGAGCTCCGTGAGCCGCCTGGAGGCCATCGCGACACCAATCTGCCATCCGCAGGACTCCGTCATGCGTGAGTGGCTGAATCGGACGCACGTGGGCGATTGCCACGAGCTGATGCGTGCAATGGCGGATGCTGGGGTGCGCGTTCAGACCTGTGTCACATCGCCGCCGTACTTTGGGCTTCGGGACTACGGCGTTGAGGGTCAGATCGGTCTCGAGCGCAGCCCGGGGGAGTATGTCGATCGGATGGTCGAGGTATTCCGTGCCGTCCGCGACGTGCTTGCGGACAACGGTACGGTCTGGCTCAACCTCGGCGATAGCTACACCGGTAATGGTAGCCAATCACCCCAGGTGGGTCCGTTGTTCAAGGGACGGCGGCGCCAGAGGGAGAACATTTGCCTCAGTCCGCGCCGCACGTTCGAAGGGTTGAAGCGAAAGGAGCTGATCGGTATTCCCTGGCGAGTCGCCCTGGCGCTGCAGTCCGACGGTTGGTATTTGCGCTCGGACATCATCTGGCACAAGCCGAATCCGATGCCGGAGAGCGTCACGGACCGGCCCACGAAGGCGCACGAGTATCTGTTTCTCCTCTCGAAGTCGGAGCGCTACTACTTCGACGCGGAAGCGATCCGTGAGCCCGATAGCGGACAGGATCATGCGCGCAACGTGCTGGATCTGTGGGAACCGAGCGGCGGGCTCATGTCGCCGCATCGCGGTCTTCGAAGCGCCGAGGGTAGGGTCGGAAGAGGCCGCAACAGGCGCTCCGTCTGGACGGTAGCGACCCGCCCGTTCGCCGGTGCCCACTTCGCGGTGTTCCCGCACGCGCTCATCGAGCCGTGCGTGCTCGCCGGCAGTCGGCCGGGGGATACCGTGCTCGATCCGTTCATGGGTTCCGGTACCACGGCCGAGGTTGCGACCCGCTTCGGCCGCAATTTTGTCGGCTGCGAGCTCAATCCGAAGTATCTCGCGCTGCACGAACTGCGGCGCACCACCGTGGGGATGCCGATATGACCAACGATAAGCATGTCGAATACGCGGAAGCTGACTGGTACGCCGAAGGGCGACGCCTGTTCGGTCCCGATATGCGTCAATGGCGGTTTGTGTGCCCCTGCTGCGGGTACGTTGCGAAGGCCGGGGAATGGATCGATGCCGGCGCAGAGCGCATGGCGGCCTTTAGTTGCATCGGTCGATCGGTCGGTGCCAAGCGCAAGGCTTTCGGCGGCAAAGGCGACGGCCCGTGCGATTACGCCGGCGGTGGTCTGTTTGGTCTTAACCCAGTGAAGGTGACCCATCCAGATGGGACGGTGACCCAGTATTTCGCGTTTGCGGAGGCATCATGACCACAAAGGAGCTTCAGCATGGAGGCGAACGCCTCTGCAAGTGCTGCGGTGCTCCGAAGCCGCTCACCGAGTTCCGGGTGGTCGGCCCGCCGGGATGCCGCCGCCGCCTCAGCACCCGCAAGGGCTGCCAGAAGCGGCTGGGACTTGGGACGGCCTGCCATTCACCTCAGTTGTGAGGGGAAGCGATGGCTGAGCAAACTGCAATCTCCTGGTGCGATGCGACATTCAACCCCTGGATCGGGTGCATGAAGGTGTCGCCGGCCTGCGATCACTGCTACGCCGAGCGGTGGGTCGCGCGCTTTGGTCGCGTTGCTTGGGGTAGACCTCCGGTACGGACGATGGCTGCGAATTGGCGCGAACCGCTCGCCTGGAACGCGAAGGCGGCTCGGACGGGCAGGGACCTTCGCGTATTCTGCGCGAGCCTGGGCGATGTCTTCGACAACGCGGCGCCCGCCGCCTGGCGCACGGACCTCTGGGCGCTCATCGAGGCGACGCCTGCGCTCACCTGGCTGCTGCTCACGAAGCGCATTGGGAACGCGCAGCGCATGCTGCCGTCGACGTGGCTCGAGCGGCCACGACCGAATGTGTGGCTTGGCGCGACGGTCGTCAATCAGGAAGAGGCGGATCGGGACATTCCCAAACTCATTGCGACACCTGCGGCGGTGCGCTTCGTGTCCTGCGAGCCGCTGCTCGTCCCCATTGAGTTCGATCACGAGTGGCTCGAGTCTGAATCCTTCGGTCACGCCGATGACTGCAACGATGATCTATGCGCACTGAATGCCGATGAGCATTCCTGCGTCGGGCGGGTGTACTCGCAGCCTTCGATCAACTGGGTGATCGTCGGCGGGGAGAGCGGCCCGGGTGCGCGGCCGATGCATCCGGAGTGGGCACGCTCGATCCGGGATCAGTGTGTCGACGCTCATGTGCCCTTTCACTTCAAGCAGTGGGGCGAGTGGGCACCGAACTGCCTGTGCGGCACGCGGGACGCCCACCGGCCGACGAAGCGGCCAGAGCCGGGCAAGATGGGCGTCATGTTCCGGTGCGGCAAGCGAAACGCCGGTCGAGAACTCGACGGTCGAATATGGGCGGAATTTCCAGCGGAGGTATGAACATGTTGCGTGGACTTCTTAAGCGACGTGCCGAAACGAAGCGGCTCGAGGCCCTGCTTGGCGTGGTCAACCGCGTCTCGGGCGGTGTATACAAGCGGATCGATGAGAACCGGGAACTGCTCGCTGTCCTGCAGAGGGACTGTCCAGCGTTCCTGGCGAAGCACTGGTGGGTTGAGGGGTGGTTGGCGAGGCAGGACGACTTTCTGACGGCGCTCGCAGAAGCGAGCTCGATCCCGCCGCACTGGCATCCGGGGTACCCTCGGCCTTGGCCGGGGTGCGCGGACCTCATCGCGCGGGGGCGGGACGACCGTGCGTAATATGAGTTTCGCGCTCACGACCGCGCAGGTCCGGGTCGGCACGAAGACCGTGACCCGCCGGATGGGGTGGATGTTCCTCAAGCCGGGCGACCTCGTGCGCCCGGTGGTGAAGTCCCAGGGACTGAAGCGCGGGGAGAAGGTGGAGGTGATCCGCGCCCCACTACGTATCGTCAGTGTGCGCCGGGAAGCGCTCGTCGACCTGCTGATCGACGAGGCATGCGGCCAGCGGGAGCTCGCGCTCGAGGGCTTCGGGGACGATCCTCTGCTGTGCCGTCCGCAGGACTTCATCGAATTCTTCTGCCGGACCCATGCCTGCGGTCCCGGGGACCTCGTGACGCGCATCGAGTTCGCGTACACCTGAGGCTCATGCATGGCGCGACCTTGCAGAACCGATCAGATGATATCGGCTGCGCTTAGCCGCGGATTCGGCTCCGGATTTTGAGACCGTCTCCACTGTAAAGCTCTTGACACGAGAGTATGGCTTGCCATACGCTCGTCACACCATCAGGAGTGGAGACGGTTCGATGTCATCAGAGACAGCACTCGAATTCGCCTGGGCGCGCTATGGGCGCCTGATCGATCCGGGCAGCCGGACAGGCTGGCTCGGATTGGCGGGCCTCGATCCCCGGGATGGGCGGTACTATCCGGGCCGTCGCAGCATGACCGCAGTGTTCATCCCGGAGAGCGACCCACCGGAGGTGTACGGCGCGGACTATCCGCAGGCCCGGCTCAAATCGCTCGGCGAGCAGGGCGTTGGCATCCAGCGCATCCGTGACGCGCTCTTTCAGGGCCTACCTTGCCGCTGGCTCGGGGTCGTCTTCGCCAAGCCCGCGTGCGATCCGAAGCACCTCGTGCTCAACATCCCGGGCTCTGCGCTACCGGGTTACTACGATGTGAGATCCGGCGGCCCGGTCTTTGCGTCTCCCGCGGTTCTCGAGTCCGTCTCGGCCGCGCTCGGCTTTCCAAAGAGCACGCATATCGGACCGCTTCTCGGCGCGGCCCGACTCGCCCGGGAGGAGTCTTCGAAGACCGCGGCCTGCGCCTATCGCAGCGCGCTCGAGAAGTTTGCTGCGCGTCAGGCGCTCGATGCGCAAACGGTCGCCGCCATGATCGGCGCATACCTCGAGTCGGGCATGCGCCACGGACTCCTCGGCAATTATCTCGATTGGTACCACGCACGGACCGAGGCCGCGCCGCCGGCCCCATGTCCTGCTTCATGAGGGCCTCCACCATGTACGAAACCATCCTTCGCATGCCGTACGCGGGCTTGGGACCGCTCGCGGGCCTCGGCGCGTACGAAATCCACGCTCGCGTCGCGAGCCTGATGAATCGCAAACCGCGGGACTATCTTTATGAGTTTAATGCGCCACAAGGCGTGCTCTACCTGCGCGCGGCCGTGCGGCCGGCCGGTGAGGAAATACCCTGGCGCGAGCTCACCTCAATCGTCGCAGGCGGCCGCTACAAGGTTTTGGGACGCATCGCGCTCGAGTTCAGCCGCCTCACGCGGCGTGGGAAAGTCACCTCATATGCCGCGCGACGTACCGACTTCGCCGCAGTGCTCGCGCCGCTGCTCGGCGAGCGCGCGGGCCTTGCACCGGATGCGCTCGAGGTGTGGGCCGAACCGACGGTCACGATCCGAAAGCCGGGTCGCGGCGCATTTCACTTTGTGCCGATCAACTTCTCCGGAACGGTCAGGGTGGAGGACCTCGCGATGGCCCGTACCGCGCATGAGCGCGGCATTGGGCGGGCGCGTGGATTTGGCTTCGGCGTCCTGCATTTCCGCCAGATGGCCGCGGAGAGCCGGTAAGGAGTTCGCATGAACCACGAGACTTTCACGGTGAGCGCCGTGCCTGCAACACCGATCATCGTCAGCCCGCGCTCGATGCTGACGCTCGACGCCCTGCTCGCGGCGCTGATTTATGAGCGCACCCAGGATGCCGACCTCGCCATGCGCTCCGTACCGCTCACCGAGACCCTCAGCATTCTCCACGGGAGCGCCGCCTTCCTGAAAGGCGAGGTACGTCCGGCGCCGCGCGGCGTGGGCGTGTTCAAGGGCGGGCTTCAGCCACGGGAGGTGAGCGAGCCGCGCTTCGTGTGGCCGTCCCGCCGCCGGGGTGGGCACCGTCAGTACACGGCGATCAACCCCAAGGCCGGCGCGTATCGCAACACGCTCGATGTCTACGAGACGCTCGAGGCCGAGCGCATCGTGTGGTTCGGACGGGGAGACATCGCGGCCGTCGGCGAGCTTCTCTCCGAGCTCACGCACGTCGGTCGCAAGGCCCGTCAGGGGTTCGGCCGTCTCATTCCCGGCAGTCTCGAGGTCGAACCCTATGACACCGATCGTTCGATCGCGTGGCCGATCGAAGATCGACCGGTCCCGATGCGACCGGTGGATGTCGATGCCTGGCAGGCCATGGGCTTTGGCACGGAAGGACTGCGTATCGAGCCGGCCACGGCGCGCATGCCGTATTTCGACGCTTCGGGTCAGCGCCTGTGCGTGCTGCCGCCCACCCGGCGGGCGTACTGGGCGGATGACGCCCAACGCTGGCTGCTTTCCTGCTCATTTCAATCGTCAATCGAATTCACCCAGGAGTAACCATGAAAACCCCTCGTATCGTTCGTCTCACGGGCGCGATCACGGCGCTCTCGCCGATCAGCTATACCATCTGCGGGATTGATGGACTGCCGCGGCTTGCCGGTCGGCCTTATCTCACCGCCTCGGCGGTACGCTCGATCTTGCGCCACAATGGGCAGGAGATCATCTGCGATCTCGCTGCGTTCAAGCCAAACCCGGACTCCTACTTCCTTCTCGCCGGCGGCGGGATCGTCGACAAGGCCGACAAGAAGGGCAAGAAGGACAAGGCCGAGGGAGAGGGTGAGGGTGAGAAGGCGAGCAGTGCGGATTCCATTGCGCCGATGCTGCGCACGCGCTTTGCGCAGGCACACAATCCACTGGTGCGCCTGTTCGGGTCGATGACCAACGGTGTCGGCGGGAAGCTCTGGTGCGAGCACGCGCTCGCGAAGACGCCGGGCGAGTTCTTCGGACCCATGGAGGAGAAGGACCCGGAGACCGGCCGGCGTACGGCGCACGATCCATGGTGCGACACGATCACGCACGCTCGCTGCGATGATCTTGCGCGCAACCCCGACCGATTCGACTGGACCGCCGAGGAGGTCGAGTCCTATCTCATCCGCCGCGAAGAGGCGAAGAAGGGGAGCGATCTGAAGAAGCGCAAGAAGGAGGCGCAGCGGCAACTGCGCGCGGCGCGGGCGAAGAACGACGCGGTGGCAATCAGTGCGGCCCGCGAGGCGCTCGCGGGGATCGAGTCGGAGGAGGGCGGCATCAAGCACGTTTCGCTGGCGCAGCCGAATATTTCCTACGAGTGCATCCGCAAGGGGACGGTATTCGAGCACTCGTGGGAATTGCGCGATCCGACCGATGCGGAAATCGAGCTCTTCGTGCTCGCGCTCGATGCCTGGGCGACCTGGCCGTACTACGGCGGGCGCTGGTTTCACGGGTGCGGGCGGGTCTCGGCCGCCTACGATGTGACGGTCCGGGAGGCCGGTTCGCGCGAGTGGACGAGCGCCGGCCGCATCGCGTTCGATGGGACGGGTGGGCTCCTCGAAGTGGAAGGGCGCCCGGCACAGTGGCTCGAGGCCCCGGCGCTTCGCGCCATGGCCGCGTCCGGCAGCCTCAATCTCACGCACGATGCGATCCAGGCGGCCGGGAAGGATATCGAGGCGGACGAGGACGAGGCCGCCTGAGTCCGAGAGTCCCGCGTCGGCGTCATGCCGACGCGGGGTGCCGCCCATTCGTCATCATGGAGAAATCATCGATGAAACGCTCATTCCAACATCCGTCCGACATTCTGAGGGTTCACGGGCCTGCGCTCGGTCTCGTGGAGAACGACGTGCAGCAAGCGTTTGCGGATCACGTCTACGCCGGTATCGTGCAGGCGAACGATCCGAAGTTCGGCTGCGGGCAGCTCTTTGCGCAGGGGTCGACCGGGACCGGCAAGACGATGGCCAATCTCGTTGCCGCGGGACTCTTCTGTGTCGAGTCCGGTGCGCGGGTGATCTACTCGACCTACACCCGGGGGCTGCAGCGCCAGATGTACGCCACCGTACCCGGGGATCCGGAGACGTTGGACCCCGCCTGCGATGCCGCCCGCGCCATCGCGCTCATCGAGCGCGCGACCCACGTGCGCCTGACGGTGGCGCTTCTGATGGGTCGCTCAAATTACCTCGACGCGGAGAAGGCGATTTGTCACTGCCGCAAGGTGCTCGAGCAGCAGGGCGCGTGGCTGTCGGAGGAGGACAAGTGTGCGCTCACCGCGCTCATCCGGTGGGCGAGCGATCCGCCGAATGCCGGGGTGCCGATCGGGGAGTTTCTCGAGGACCATGGGATCACAGCGCTTCCTGCGGGCCTCGATCCGTCGGATATCGGTATCGATTCTGATACCCCCGATGACAGTCCGGCGCGGCGTGTCTATGCCGCACACTGCGCGCGGTCGCGTAGCGCCGATATTCTGATCGTAAACCACGCGCTGTTGCTCGTGGATCGCATCTACCGGGACGGGGAGTTTCTCCACGACGCAGCCGACCCGCGCCCCGTTGCGGCGCTCGTCGTCGATGAGGCCGAGAAGCTCGAGGCCGCCGCGCGGGGGTTGCTCTCGGACCAGGTGGCGCTCGTTGCCCTCGCCGCCACCGTGCGCCAGTGTGCCGAGTACCAGGAGGAGGACCTCGCCGGCAAGTCGCTCGATACGCTGGCGGCGCGCGTGGATTCTGTGATGGAGATGCTCGCCGCGGCCGGCAAAGCGGCCGAGGGAGAGATGCGCGAGCGGAAGGAGTTTGTGCTCTTCCTGGACGATCTGCCGGCAGAGGGACGGGAAGCGCTGCGGGATGCCGTGCAGGCGCTGTCGGATGCGTTTGGGAAGACCGTGCGCGAGATGCAGCGGTGGGATGTGGACCCCGCACTCGCGCGACTGCGGGACCGGCTGCTCGCGCAGGCCGGGAGCGTCAAGCGCATTCATGAGGCCCTGCGCGCGCTCGCCGGGAGGCGAGACGGAGCCCCGGCCGCCGATGACATCATCGCCATTCGCTATTCCCCGACGCTGCGCGAACCGTCGATCCGGCTCATGACGCTGAATCCGGCGCGCGCGCTCTCGCGCGCGTGGAGGCTGTGGATCTACGGCGGCAAGGTGGATGAGCGCGAGCGGTTCACGGAGAACGACAGCGCCTCGCGCGCCCGCGCGCTCGTGCTGACCTCCGCGACACTCTCGGCGCCGAACAAGTCCGATACGCCGGACTGGACCGATATCGGTAAGATGTTCGGAATCTATGACCGATCGAGCGATGCGCGCGGGGGCAACCCGCTCGCCTCGATGAACGAGAAGCGCTGCGCCTTTGCGCCGAAGCGCTTCGGCTCCGTACGGATCGTCTTTCCGCATCCCGATTTGCCGCCGGTGTACGTGGATGCGGCGGCAGAGGAGGACGAAGGAGAGGCCGAGTTCGACCGCGAGCACGATCGGGTGCTGAACCCCGAATGGGCCGAGACGGGCGCAGTGGCCATCAATCGCGCCCAGGCGCGCGATCCCGGGCGCATTCTCGTGCTCTGCAATTCCTTTGCGGCCACGAAGTTGTACGCCCAGGCGGCGCGGGAAGCCGGAATCGAGGGCGTGATCGAGCGCACGCCGGCCAATGCGCAGGCCGCGTGTATTGCGGACTGGGCGGCGAGTCCGCGCGGGGTGTTCTTTACCCCATCGGGGTGGGAGGGACTCGATATCTCGCAGCAGTCGGGGCCGGATGGAAAGCGGCTGCGTAACGGCATCAAACACGTGATCGTGACACAGTTGCCCTTTGCCCCACCGGACGGTGCATTGAGCCAGGCATACGCGCGGCATCTGATGCGTCGCGGCGTCTCGCTGACCCGCGCGGCGTGGATCGTCTTTGGCAAGGCGCGGGACCATGCCTTGATCAAGTTCCTGCAGGGTTTTGGCCGCGGCATCCGTCACCCGGAGGACTCATTCACGTTCTGGGTGCTCGATCCCCGGTTCCCGCGCTCGGAGCGGTTGCGCAAGGCGTTGCCGATCTCGCTCGTTCGCGAGATCAGGGATTTCATGTATGCCATCCCGAGCCGGTTTCGGGACAGTGTCGATGGGAGTTCTGCGTGGGAGCGCGGGAGCGTCCTGATGCCCGACGGTCGGGTGTGTTCGGTCGATGAGGTGAGTCCGTTTGGGCACTCACGCACGCTCACGCGACGGCGGACGCTCGGGCCGCAGAAGGCACCGACCCCGTCGAACCCGACCCCGTCGCCGCGCGTATAGCGCGGGGCGGGGAATCCGATTTGCGGGCGGCCATGCGCCGCCCGCTGTTCTTTAACAGTTTGGAGGTCACATGCGAGCGCTCCGGTGATGCGCAAAATTCCGGTGAGCGCTCGCGGTTCTGATGTTGTGGAATAATCATCGTGTTATGAGTGGTTTGGTAGAGGGAGGTGCACGATGGTGAGTGTTCGGCCTTGTGCTCGACCGCACCGCTCGCACTGTCGTGCGCAAGTCATTGAGTTTGGTTGTCTTGCGACCGGGGCCGTCGCAAGACCTATCCCGCCGAGCGGGAATTGAGGGTTGTTGATTGCGCCGATGCTGCTCGTATTGCTGTTAGTCGCAAGACCTATCCCGCCGAGCGGGAATTGAGGGGGCATCATGGTCCGCACATCTCCCGGTCCTCTGGTTGTCGCAAGACCTATCCCGCCGAGCGGGAATTGAGGGTGATTTCCGCTCGCCGGCAGCGCCGCGAACGTCGACGTCGCAAGACCTATCCCGCCGAGCGGGAATTGAGGGATTTCTCCCTGCTGGCTGCTGTACTCGTTGTTTAGGTCGCAAGACCTATCCCGCCGAGCGGGAATTGAGGGCAGTACGAGTATGGGTACATGGCCAGCCTGTCCACCGTCGCAAGACCTATCCCGCCGAGCGGGAATTGAGGGTGATCCACCGCGAGCGCAGCCCAACTCGATCCGTTCGTCGCAAGACCTATCCCGCTGCGCGGGAGTTGAGGGTGGCACACCTCCCCGGTCGGCTCCTCGAGGTGGCCATCGCAAGCACTATCCCGCTGAGCGGGAGTTGAGGGTGGGTGGTAGTAGCCATGACGCTCTCCTATGAGGTATCGCACTATCCCGCTGCGCGGGAGTTGAGGATTGATCGCTACGGCCAGCCATCGAGCCCTTGAGGGTTATCGCAAGACCTATCCCGCGTCGCGGGAATTTTGGGTAGACCACGAGGAGCCCGCGGCGACGCCCCATCGCTGGATCGCAATGACTATCCCGCTGCGCGGGAGTTGAGGGGGCCGGATACCTTGAGAGCGAGACGCTCGGCACGCAACATCGCCAGACCTATCCCGCGACGCGGGAATTGAAGGCCGTTCGGCACGCAACCGCTCCGTGAGCGCCTTGCGCTCGGCCGCGTGCGACCGGGATTGGCACAATCCCATCGCAGGACCTATCCCGTCCGGCGGGAGTTATGGGGGATCACCTGGTGCGGTATCCGCAGATCTTGTAGCAAGACCTATCCCGCCGCGCGGGAATTGCGGGCGGCGGGATCGTGAGGGCGCGTACGTCGTCGGCTCTATCCAGTGGAAGCTGGAATTGTGGACTGATAGTGTGTTTGGCATATCCCGGGACCGGGAATTGGGGGTCGGCTACGGCGGCACGTTCGCCGCCTGTGAGGCGGAGCGCAAGTGCTATCCCGCCGAGCGGGAGTTGAGGGGAGCCAGACGTGATACGGCTCGCACCGAGGGCCGAGATCGCCAGACCTATCCCGCGACGCGGGAATTGAGGGAGTGGAAAATCGAGTACGTGAGCGCGACCGCCATCAGATCGCAATCGCTATCCCGCGACGCGGGAGTTGTGGGGAGAGAGTATTGGATCGCCAGGGACGAACAACCCCGCGAGAAGCGGGGCGGTTCGCGCGACCCTGTGTCCTAGCCGCAGGTCTTCTGCGGCAAGCACTCCATACGGAGTCCGTTCGGTACGCAGGGGCGACTTGTCGCGAGGAAGTATAGCGTGGGGTCACGAGGACCGTCCATCCCCGCGCGCATCCGTGAAATAGTGTTGGTATAGGGCACTGAGATCCTCGATCGAATACTCGCCAGGGAGCACGGCATCGACCGCGCAATGGGGGCATAGCGCGGTCTTCCCGCCATCCGTCCACTTCGTGACGGACGAGGATGGGAAAGCCCGCAAGCAGAAAAAGCAACTCACCGTATCCGCCGTGGCAATGGCGGTGCGGTTGTGTATCGACAAGGCGTGCGTGCGTTCGAGTTCGAACATTGGGGTCTCCACCGGCTGAACGTTGGACCATCCGGGCCTTCTGTAATTCCGTTCTAACCGTGTCGTGAGCACGGTCGGGCCGCCCATAGGGCGGCCCGACCCCATGGCGACGGTTGTGCTGCCCCTCGCCGGCGCAGCCTATTGCCCCCACGCAGTAGGTGCGCCGCGCAGCGGGGAATGGGGATGGATGGACCCGAGGGGGTCCGTGGAGACATCCCCGGTGAAAGTAATCATTGCGGAGAAACCGAGTGTCGCGAGGGCGATCGCGGGCGTGATCGGTGGCGGGCGACGCTGCGAGGGCTATATCGACTGCTCGAGCGCGAACGTTCAGGTGACCTGGTGCCTCGGACACCTGCTCGAGCAGGCAAGGCCGGGCGATTACCTCGCCGATGGGAAGGTGCGCCCCGAACAATTGCCGGTGATCCCCCGGGACTGGAAGCTGACGCCCCGTGATGCGGCTGCGGGCAAACAGGTGCGCTCGATCAAGGCGCTGATCGCGAATGCGACCGAAGTGGTGAACGCGGGGGATGCGGACCGTGAGGGGCAGCTCCTGGTCGATGAGGTGCTGATCCACCTGGGATGGCGCGGCAAGACGAGCCGGTTGTGGCTGTCGAGCCTCGATGACGAGTCGGTCAAGAAGGCGCTCGTCACGACCAAGCCCAATGCGCAGTACGAGCGGCTCTACGCGAGCGCGCTCGGCCGTCAGCGCGGCGATTGGCTCATCTCGCTGAACGGCTCCTATGCCATGACGCGGCGCATGGGCGATCTTTGGCCGATCGGGCGCGTCCAGACGCCGACGCTCGCGCTGCTCGTTGACCGCAAGCGCGAGATCGAGGGGTTCGTCAGGCGCGATCACTACACCGTGAAGGCCGTCCTCTCGCATCCGCAGGGCGGTATTGGCACGTTCTGGATGATTCCGGAGGACCTCACGCGGGATGGACTCCTGCTCGATCGGAAACCCGCCGATGCGCTCGCGGCCAAACTGCCGCGCCAGATGCTGACGGTGGAGAAGTTCATGAGCAAGAGGGGCGCGCGCGAGGCACCGTTGCCGTTCAGCCTGAGTGGGCTTCAGAAGGCCGCGAGCAAGCGGTTGGGGCTTTCTGCGGCGAAGGTGCTGGAAGCGGCCCAGGAGCTCTACGAGGCCAAAGTGGCGACCTACCCGCGTACGGACTGCGCGTACCTGCCAGAGGAACAGCACGGCGATGCCGCGCGGATCCTGAAATCGCTCGGCGCCGGCCGCTTGCCGGCGAATGCCGATCCGTCGCGCAAGCACGCGGCGTGGAATACCGCGAAGGTCGAGGCACATCACGCCATCCTGCCGACCGGGCAATCGCTACCGTCTTCGCTCTCGGGCGCCGCCCGCCAGGTATTCGATCTCATCGCGGAGTCCTACATCCGGCTCTTCATGCCACCGGAGCGGTTCGAGCAGCGCGAGGCGGTGCTGCGCACGGCGGATGGCGAAAAATTCAAGGTTACCGCTCGACTCATCCAGGAGACGGGCTGGACGGCGCTCGGCAAAGAGGACAAGAACGAGGACGAGGAGGAGGAGTCCTCGAATCTCCCGGTGCTCCGGGAGGGCGAGCGATTGCCGTGTGAATCGGCGACCGTGGTGGCGCGGCAAACCAAGCCGCCGCGCCCCTATACCGACGGTACTCTCATTGCCGCGATGACCGGCATCCACAAGATGGTGCAGGACCCGAAGTTGAAAGCGCGGCTGCGCGAAACCTCGGGACTCGGGACCGAGGCCACCCGGGCCGGGATCGTCGAGACCTTGGTGGACCGGGGGTATGCCGAGCGGCGCAAGAAGGAGATTCACGCCACCGCGCGGGGCTGCGAGCTCGTGGACTTGTTGCGGCGGATCGTTCCGGAGTTCTGTGATCCGGGCACCACGGCGCTTCAGGAGGATCGTCTCGCCGATATCGCCGCGGGAAGGGCGCAGGTGGAGGAGTTCTTCCGCTTCGCCGAGGGCGAGGCGAAGCGGGTCTGCACGGCGATCCTGGCCGAGGTGCCGTCGCATCCCTGCGGCGAGTGCGGCAAGGGCCGTCTCTGGCGGCAGGTGAGTAAGGCGGGACGGCCGTACTGGCGCTGTACGCAGTGCGAGACGGCGTTCGGGGATGTGGGTGGAAAGCCTGGGGCGAAGTTCGGCGACGCCCCTGCGGGGGGCGGGCCCGGTGGTGGCATCGCGAGCGAGGGCGCGCCGGCCGCAGGGCCGAAGTGTCCGGCTTGCAAGAAACCGACATACAAGGCGCGCACCAAGACCGAGAAGGATTACTTCCGCTGTGGCGGATGCCGCTCGGCCTGGTGGCCGCATCGCGAGGACGGGGGCAAGCTCGGCACCAAGTGGCCGCCGATGGGCGGCTAAAGGTTGTGCCACGTGAACGATGAAAACTGTGAACTGCGTCCGCTGCGGCGCGTGCAATGTCATGACATTTGCAGTACAGTTGGCATGCGGTCTCAATATCGGCCTCAATTGAAAGGGTAACTCATGTCTCATGCTCAGAAGTTTCGGATCGGGACGGCGGCGCTCGTGGTGGCGACGGCACTTGGGATGGCCGGCTGTGCAACGGGCCCCGCGCCCCAGGCGACAAGCTCGAGCGGATTGTCGGCGGGCAACATGCAGCTCTCGGCACAGATGAGCAGCAGCATCTTTCTTCAGCCCGTCGCGCCTGCCGATCGCGTGGTGTTCATCGACGGACACAACACCTCGAGCGCGCAGAATCTCGGTTTTCAGTCGCTTGTCAGCCAGGATCTCGAGCGGCGCGGCTACCGGATCACCAATACGCCAAGCCACGCCGAGTATATGGTGATGTACAACGTGCTCTACGTCGGTAAGCAGCAGGCCAATTACACCGCGGCGGGCGCACTCGCAGGCGGTTTCGGCGGGGCGGTGACCTCGGCGCTCGCGGACGGTAACGCCAGCACAGATGCCGCGTACGGACTCGCCGGAGCGCTCGTCGGGGGCGTGGTGGGACACTTCCTGCAGGATAAGACCTACATGATGGTGGTGGACATCCAACTCGAGCAGCGCCAGGCGGGCGTCTATACGACGAGCCAGACGAATGCGCGTCAGGGCATCGGGGGTGGGGTGTCCACGAGTGTGAGCGGCGTGAAGAACTGGATGATCTATCGCGACCGCATCGTCGCGCAGGCGCACGGACTGAATCTCGCCTTTTCGTACGCGACTCCGGCGCTGAGTCACGAGGTCTCCGGGGAGATCAGCGGATTGTTTTGAACCGAGTTCCCGGTAACACGGGCTTGTAAGACTACCCTCGGGTAGCAGGGGCGCGCTCGGCGGATAAGCCGAGCCGCCCTTTGACTTCCAAGTGGCCGCCGATGGGCGGCTAGGAGAGGGGTGATGGGCGAAGCAAGACTGACCCGCAGGCGGATGGAGGCGCGGGCACCAGACGCAAAGGACCTTGCCGGGGTGTTTTCCAGCGTGGTCCGCGAGCGTCTGGCTGATCACCTGGATGAGATCCGCCGACGCAACCGAGCGTCCGCGGCGGCGGGCGAGCGGAACGTGTGTGCAACGCATGACTTCTGCGATGCGAACATGCTCATGCATGAGGCGCTCTGTCGCTGCTACGGGGTGAGGGACTTCCCGGCATCGAACATCAGCGAGTCCGAGACGCTGACGGGACTCTGGAACGAGGCATGGGATGTCGCAAAGCGCAACGAGTTCCTCTCGCCCGGGCGGTTACGCGCCCGGACACGCGAAGCAGCCGGCCGGGAACGATAGCCCCGCCCCAGGCGATGGTGCTGACCCCGCCCCCTCAATCCTTGAAACGTCATGACGTGTGCAGTACGCTACGATGATGAGCGCAAAACCGTCTTCCGCTGAAGTGATGCGCACGGTCGGCCGCCGGGCAGGTCCGATCCGGTTACGCCCATCGGGCGAAGCGCTTCGCGCCGGGATTCGCTTTGTTGAGGAGTTCCGCAGCGTCGGCCCCGCAGGGTTAGGGTTGTCCAAAGGGGTGTACCGATATCGTACGCATGAGGAGATGAATCGCGCGGACGATGAGCGCATCGCGCGCGTGCTCGCGGACACGATCAGATCCGGGACCGAGGGAAATCCACGTGCCGAATGAGAATGAACCCCGTGCGCCCACGTTGGCCGACTTCAAGCTGTTGCTCGATTCGTTGAATCGCCATGGCGTCGAATATCTCCTTGTGGGCGGATTCGCATTGCTCGCCCACGGGTATTCGAGAATGACCATGGACATCGACATTCTCGTGCCCCCGACCCCGGAGTCTGCGGCCCGAGTCAAGGAGTCTCTTCTTGTTCTGCCGGATAAGGCAGCGCAAGGAATCGACCCCGCCTGGTTCGTGGAGGGCGGCACCATCCGAGTCGCCGATGAGTTCGTCGTGGACATCATGTTCAACGCTTGCGGAGAGACCTACGAGAGCCTCAAACAGTACGCTGAGGTGATTGACATGGACGGCACGAAAGTCCACACCATCAACGTCAAGGGGCTTCTCCTGACCAAGCGAACCGCGCGCGTAAAGGATGTTCCAGACCGGCTGCTTCTCGAGCGCGCGCTGGAGCTTGCTCGGAAGGAGCACGGCTCACGAGAGGATCTCGACCGCTAGGATTTGTGACGCAGGTCTTGAAATGTCATGACGTTTGCAGTACATTAGTGGCATCGGAACCCGCAATAGGTGCAGGTTCGCGGAGACCGTCATGAAGCGAAAGACCCTCATCATCCTGGCACTCGTAGTCGTTGTCATCATCGTGGGTATGGTGATGTTTCATCACACTGGCACGCCCTCTGGCGGGGCGGCTCCGATTCCCGTTAACTGAGGTCGTATCGGGCCGTCTATGACTCGCTCCTCGCCCCGAGGCGCTTCGGGGGTCGGCAGCAACGCGTCGACCTCGAGCCGAGCGCAGAAAACCATCGCCCCTCCGCAGGACCAATCTAAGTGGGTTCCGTCCCTGCCTGCGGTCCGGCTTTCTCTATCGCTCAACTTCGACCTACCACGCCAACCGATAGCGCCTGCGGGATTGCAGGCGCTCAGGGGAGAGGGATCGCCGGATACCCGCTCGAGGCTGCCATGAACGCGGAAATCGACGTGAACTTCGCCGCACCGGTGAAATCGGTGAGCATCGAGAACATGGTCCGGATGCGACAGGCCGTGATCGACCGATTCTCCGAGGCAATCAGGCTTCTCGAGGAGGCGGACCGCATGGCGGCTGCTGCACATATCGGGTCTCCGAATCTCGAGATTGCCACACACGGACGAGGGCGCACGGGAACGGCGATCACGTCCCCGGATGCGCTCGCGGCGATCCGCCGGGAGATCGACCGTGTGGCTTGGGCCTACCTCATGGAGGAGTCCGGACTGCGCACCTTCATGGACGCCGAGGCGCGAAGGAAGTGGACGGAGCAGCTCTGCGACTCGGGCGCGCTCCCCGAACTGACGGCCGAGAACGTGAGAGCCACCTTTCAGACGATGCACGCCGCGCGCGGCGAGATGTTCGAACGCGGGGTCATCGGGTGCTTTCGTCGGCTCTCGTGGGACTACAGAACGAACAACCCGTTCCGCTTCGGCAAGCGCATCATTCTGAGGTCGCTCGTGTCGGTGAGCCCTTGGCGCTGTAACCGCACGGGCGCACGCGGGCTCTCGGTACACGCCGGGTATGACCGCGCCAACGAACTCGATGACCTGCTACGGGTCTTCCACGTGCTCGACGGGAAGCCCGAGCCGGATCACCGTCAGGGGTGCTACCGGACGGTGTCGGACGCAATCGATCGTCGCGAGTGGGGTGCGGTGACGGAATATTTCTCGCTGGCCTGGTTCAAGAACGGCAACGGCCACTTGACGTTCAAGAGACTGGATCTCGTGGAGCGGTTGAACGAGATCATCGCCAAGCATTTTCCGGGCGCGCTGGCCCATGAGCGCGCGCGCGCGGCTTGAACGGAGAGAGTGAGATGAGTCGGACCTTCCGCACACACCCCAAGACCCATCGCCGCCTGCGCGACGGGGCCGGGATGGCGAAGACGAGTCGCTCTTGCGAGCATCATGGCGGGTGTCCATGGTGCGAGCGCGGACGGATGCACGCGAGAGCTCGGCAAGCGCTGTTGGCGGAAAGCACTCGGCGGTCGCGCGAGCACGGTGGTATTCCCTACCATGACACGGGGCGCTGAGTCATGTGTGACAACACTTTACGGATGCGCGTGAGGGCGATGCTGGATTGGTATTCCGGGGCGCTGCCGGAGTCCCCGGAGCCGCCGGTCGGGTTGATCGTTGATCTCGAGAACGAGCTGCGTCGTCTCGTCTCTCAGATCGAGCGACTGTCGGCCGGCAAACGTGGCAATGAAATGGATGTGGACCGATGACCCATGCTCGGCAAAAGGGCAGTGCGAGGCACAAGAGCGAAGTGGTGCAGATCCGCCTCTCCGCTTCCGACAAGGCGGACCTGCTCCGGGCGGCGGATGCGTTCGGGCTGTCGCTTTCGGCCTGGATTCGGATGGTGCTGTTTGCGGAGGCCCGCCGTAGCCGGCGAGGCGAGCGCGAATGAACCGCGAGCAGGAAAGCAGCCAAGGATACCGGGACGGGTTCGCAGCCGGAAAGCGCGAACTCGATGCCGTGTTTCGCCAGGAGATGGCCAAGCTCGCGGCCGAGCGGCGCGATCTCGAGATGCGGGCCGAAGCCGAACGCAAGGCCGCATACAACGACGGGTACGCCGTTGGGCTCGCAGAGGGCGAACGTGCCGCTGGCTCGCGTGGAAAATCCAAGGACGAGCAGGTGGAGGCGGGCGAATCGCGGGGGCTGTCGCTCGACGCGCCGCGCGCGCGACAACTCCTGCAGCTCTGCCATCCGGACAAACACGGCGGCAGTCGGGCTGCGACCGAGGCCGCTCAGTGGCTAAATGCGGTGCTGAGCGAGATACGCTAAAGTGTGCGCCCCGTTCGGGGAATGGTGGTAGGACTCACGTTCATGTTGCACCGACATTTGGCTCATGAGCGTTTTACGCTGGCCGCCATCGATGATGTGATCTCGCGCGGGCGGCAAAGTGACTGGTTCGATCTCCGCCATGCGGCGCTTGACGATCCGGGCATTCGGGCGGACATCGTTCGTGTGTGCCGTGCGCACAGCGCGGACCCCTACGCTCAACGCTATCATTTTTGGGTGCACTATGTCGAAGAACACGGGTCGCGATAAACCGCTGCCGGAATGGGATCGGGTGCTGTCAGCTGCCGCGCATCTTCAATCGGAACTGCATGGGTCTGTGTTGGTTGGTGGTACTGCTGCGGCGCTGCAGGCCAATCACCGTGTTTCTCGTGACGCCGATCATGTGATTGGCGATTTGAGCGAACGATTCGATGAGGTCCTCGCGCAACTTGAGTCCGTCGCGGGATGGCAGACGGCGCGCGTGAAACGTCCGGTGATGATATTGGGTTCGCTGGATGGGATCGAGACCGGTGTGCGTCAGCTCATCCGTAAAGTTCCCCTTCAAACGCGGACTATCGAGCACAAGGGTGCCACGATCACGGTGCCGACGGAAGAAGAAATGCTGCGCATCAAGGCTGTGCTTATCTTGAAGCGTAACACCACGCGCGATTATCTCGATTTCGTGGCGATGGGAACGCGGATGGGAGACGAACGCGCAGCGCGCGCGATGGAGACATTTGATCGTTTATACCCTCAAAAGAGCGGGGAATCGACGTTGCAGCAGCTTCAGGCCCAGCTCGCCAATCCGATGCCATATGACCTCAAGGATGTTGATCTCTCGGAGTACAGGAATCTCGATCCGAGGTGGCACGACTGGAAGGCAGTGACCGGCGCTGCTGCGCACATGGGCGTCGTGATTTTCGACCATGTGGCAATGATCGCCGCGCGCGCACGCAAGAAGGGGCGTGGGATCGATCCGAAGGATCAAGGGCGATCATGACGCCGAGGATTCCAGGGACAGTGGTCGTGCCCATCACCGCTCGTGCCCGGTGCAGTAGGTGCCCTCCGCAGGAGGGAATGGAGAGGAAGCAAGACCGAGGAGTTCCATCATGACCGTCCGAATTCCCCTAACCGAAGCACAGAAGCTGTCGCTCGAGTACGCGGGCGCGCAGGAGCACGATACGACGACGGCCGAGCGCGCCCTCGCGACGGCACTCTCCGCGGAGAGCGGCAAGCTCGTTTTTGAGCCGCGGGATGCCGGGATGATTCGGTCCGCGATCAAGGGTCTGGACGCCGTCGGCGGGATGGAGGAGGGGTTCGACCCCGAATACTCGGACGAATGGCAGCAACACTGCGAAACGCTCGCGGAGCTCGCGGCCAACGTGGGCCGGTACGAGAGTCATCGCCCGCGCGCCCATCGCGCGGATGACCGCTCGCGCTGAGCGTCAAGACGGTGGCAGGCCGCAGCAACTGTGATCTTGGAGTGGGTCGGTGAAAGCAGAGAGAGGTTGTGCACAGGTTTGCGCCGCCCCGGAGTGTAATGAAGCCACACTGGACATGGGTGCGACATGCTGTCCGCACTGTGGCAAGGCGGAACTACGGCGCACTCATCCTTCCGGCAGTTTCGATGGACGACGGCAGGCATTTATCTGTAGCACCTGCGGCGAGGAAATGGACAATGTGGATCTTCAGAGAATACGCCAGATGGCGAGAAGCGGTGAACTGGACAACGTTGCACCAGGCATCTCCGGCATCTTCGATCTGACCAACCACTAGACGCGCGGCCGCGCTGGCTGCTCTCAATTGACCCCGTCGCCCCGAGAGGTACCGATATGGCGATCATCAAGATCAAACGCCGCGACGGCAGTATCGCGTATGAGACCGAGATCAGTTCGGCGATCGGCAGTCGGGCCGCGGAGCTCGGCGAGGCGGTGGTGGAGGCGGTCGCCAAGGGTGTCTCGTTGGCGGACACCGTACTGTGCGGGGTGGACCTGCGCGGTGCGCGGCTTGCCGGCGGGGACTTCACCCGCGCCGATTTCCGATACTCGGATCTGCGCGAGGCGGATTTCTCCGGCAGTCGCCTGCCGGGGGCGAATCTCGAGCATTCCCGCGCGCAGTCCGGCGTCTTTCGGGGTGCTAACTTGGAAGGTGCGGACTTGTATCAGGTCAATGCCTCCTCCGCCGATCTGACCGGGATCAGGGTGAAGGGAGCGAAGCTCTTCGGAGCAAAGTTCGGGCACGCGCGCTGCGCGAAGGTCTGTTTCGAGGGATGTGATTTGCGGCGCGCCGATTTCTCCCATGCCGATGTCGTCGCGGCCGTCTTTCGATCCGCGCGCCTCGAGCATGCGGTGTTTCGTAACACGCACGCGCATCACGCGAACTTCGCGGACGCGACGCTCGAGGGTGCGGATTTCACGGGAGCCGACGTGAGCCGCGCCAGCCTTGCCATCAAGCAGGTTGAGACCCTCGCGGACGGGTTGACACCTGCCGAACTTGCCGAACGGCTCGCAGACCGTCCCCCGCCGCGCGGCCTCTACGGATATGGGATCCTGATGGAGGCTTCGGACGTATTGAGGTCCTGCGGGGTGTTTCAGGACCTCGAGCACTGCCGCAAGTCCGCTGAGAGTCTCATGGCCGCGCGCGAGCGGATGCAGCGCGTGCCGGAACCCCACCTTCTGGCGCGCGGGATCGCCGCCGCGATCACCGACGAGCTTGGTGTGGCAGAGTCCATTGCCGCTGGACTCGTCGCGCGCGCCCGTGCGCTTCCGGTTGAACTGCACGGTACGCCGATTCAGGGTGACGGTCGTGATCGCCCGCCCGCCGGCGACGCGCCAGCGTACGGTTACGGCGTGCTCGATATTCATGATCTTCCAACCGGCGCGTTCTTTTTCCGGCCCGATGCGGCACGCGCGGCGGCGGGGGAGGGTGGTCGAGTGGTGATTCTGACGGCGGTGGAAATGGATCTCGTTCCAGAGGCGGGGCAAGAGCCGAGAACAGGGAAGCGTCATTCGCGAGGCCGAGCGGCGGCATCCCGCCGGTCGCGATCACAAAGCCCGGAGGCGGGTCGCTGAGGCACATCCACGGGGTGAAGATAATGAGCAAGAGGAAGCGTGAAGCATCCATTGAGAATCCAGAGCGGGTGATCGACACCGCGCTCAGCCGACCGACCGGCTCTCGCGGGAGGTTCCGGGAGATCGTCGAGAAATATCCCAACGCAAGTGAAGAGACCACCGGCGGGGGATGTATGGCGATGTATATCCGGTGCGGCGACGGCACGCACCTGTTGCTCACCGATCTGGGTGGCTTGGCAGTCCCCGAGAACAACGCGCGCGTGGTGCTCGTCGGTCGCTACGGCGACGATGGGGTACTGGATATCACGCCAAGCCTGCCAAAGGGCGAATACGGTGCCGTCGAGGTGAGGATCAATGACCTTGAGCGGGTAATCGATGAGGCGCTTGGTCTCACAGAGAGTGTCCGTGGCAAGTTCCGTGCGGTGATCGAGAAGTATCGAGAGGCGAAGGAAACCACGACCGGTGGCAACTGTACCGCGATTCAGATTCCGTGCGCGGACGGCACCTATCTGTTGCTCACGGATCCACGCGATGCGATGAGTCCGCAGGATGATGCCGAGACGGTGTGCGTGAGTCGGTACAACGATCAGGGGACGGTGGCTATCACGCCCGACCTGCACGGAGGCGAAGACGGTACCGTCGAAGTGCCTGTGGAGGACCTCGCGCGCGTGATCGACGCCGCGATAAGACGGACGCGGGAGTCGTCTGCGGCTGCCGCGGTCGACCGGCGGTCACACCGGTCGAGACCCGCCGACTTCGAACGATAAGGGATACCGGCGCTCGATCCGGCGCAGGGTTCCCAATTGAGGATTCGGACCGTCGTTAACGTCTAGGGAATACTCGGCGGGCTTCGGCGCTTGATCGTTGAAATCTTTCATGTCGCGCCCTTGATGTTCAGTGAGGCGCATAACGCACCGACGGCGCCAAAGCACTTGGCGCGCCGCCTCGCCGCCGCTCAGCGGTTGATAGCCGTGATGACCGGCAGGCCGAGGAGCCGTGCATAGGCGCGGGTCGAGGCGCGCTCGATCCCCGGGATGGCCGATCCCGAAGGTGCCCACCAGAAATTCGATGTGGCGAGTACCACGGTCGAATGCTCGAGCGCCGCTTCCATCCAGACCCACGGGAAGAGCTGCTCGGCACAGATCGCGATCCATGCGCGCTGCCCGTCGAGCCGGACGGGACGTTGCCACCAGGCAGGATGCAAGGTGCGATGCGTCCACGGCCGCCAGTTTCCGCCGATCAGGATGGCGGCCGCGCGAGTCACAGGAAACGGTTCGGTGTGTCCGTGGCGCGCAAGGGTCACGGCATCGGATCCTTCAGTGACGGTTCCGATGAGCCAAGTCTGTCCTGGCGGTACCGCCGCGGCGAACTCCTGCTGCGTCCCCCACAGCCACCCGTCGATGACTCCCTCGGGGAACACGAGGGCTTTCGCCCGATGGGGGACCATGCTCCCTGCGGCGATCACATCCAAGCGATCGGCGAGAGCTGCCCCGAAGCTATCGTGTTCTGGCGGCACGTGAGTATTGACGCCCATCCAGCCGTTCGGTGCAGGCGGCGCGCCCTGCACCGCCTGCCAGCCGTTCAGGAGCACTGCGAGAATCAGGCAGGCGAGTATTCCGTCGAGCCGTGTGGCGAGTCCCTTCTCGCGCGCCCAGGGTCCCAAGGTGCGCGCGAGCGCCCATATGAATGCCATGACGAGCACGAATCCGGTAAGTCCGGTATCCGGCCACAGCACCCCGGTGACCGCGCAAGGCGAAAGCCACCCGATGCTGCCGAGCGGCGGGATACCGGCCGCGGCGGTCGCCGCCGCGACTTGCCACGGGCGTCGTGCGAACGTCCACGGTATCGCGAGGAGTGCGCTCGATACGATCCATCCGCCGTAGGCGTAGAGGCCGTGACCCGGTCCCCAATACCCGTGGATCGCCCCCGGGATGCTTGCCGTCCCAATGAGGTAGTACGCGAGCGCCGCGGCGAGGCGGCGAGGGGCGTCGGGCAAGAGGATGATCGCGAGCGGCAGCGAGAGAGACAGGGCTGGCGCGAGGAGACCCCCGCGCGTGAAGAGCCAAGCTGCGCCGCCGAGTGCGGCGAGCAAGACGGGGACGGCGCGCCGCATGCTCACATCGACGGGACTCACATTGCGGAGCGCGCCTCGGCGTAGCCAGTCAGCGGTACGCATGCCGCGCGCCGACGGCCGGTCCGCACTGGGAGCTCAACTGCCTAGCGAGTGCAATGGCCTTTGCGGCCTCCGCTGCGCCATCGCGCTGGCCGAGCTTCCATGCGCCGATGAGCAGAACCCCGATCAGCACACCGACTGCGGCGGTGAGAAAGTACGCCTTCCAGTCCGCCGCGCCAGCGGTGCGCCCGGCTTTGAAGACATCGGTGTGAGTCGGTGCCGCCGGAGTGGATGGCGGCGATGCGGGTTCGAGGGTACCGCCTGCGGGCGGTTCCGGTACCGCCGCGCGCTGAAGCGCGCGGATCAGTTCGCTTTCGATGCGACCGATACGCTCACCGAGAAGGTGGTCCACGTGCGCCACGATCTCGCCCGGGGCAGCCTTGATGGCGAGGTCGACCTCTTCATGCTTGCGGATGCTCGTCGCAATCTGTTCGGCGAGCGCGGCGATCTGCGGCTGAACGGTGCTCTCGACCGTCTCGCGCAGTCCGGCAATGACATCGGCGCGCCCGACCACCCGCGCCCAGACCCATGCGCAGATCGCAACGAGCGGCGAGGATGAGGACTCTTCGATGGGGAACCCCGCGCGCGCGAGCGTGCCCAGGATGAGATTCACCTCTTCTTGTTCACGTTCGTTGAGCGGGGTTTTACCGCGCATGTCGAGGAAGATTTGCTGGCTCGTCGAGTACGCCATGAGCTATTCCTCGTTGTCCTCATCCGTCTCGCCCTGCGATGGCGCGAGCGCCTCGATTCGCGCGAATTGCTTCGCCGCGGCGCGGAACCAGGCATCGAGCGCGAGCTTGTACCCGTAGGGCAGCGGCTTGCCGTCGAGTCCTTGTGCATAGACCTCATGGAACGGCCTTCGGCCGATCGCATCGGTGAGCTCATCATTGAGTTCCGGGAGTGCGGTCTCGATCCATCCGCCGCCGTCCTCGCGCACGATTCCCTTGCGCAATGCGGAGGAGTCCCATCGCCAGAACTTCTCGGCCGCGCCGAAATAGGTGTTCTTCACGATCGCGCCGACCGCGTAGCGATGTGGCAAGGCGCGGTGCCGGAACTCGAGCGCGGTCACGCAGTCCTTGCTGCGATTGAGCAGCCAGACGGGGATGGCGTTCGTATCGCGCAGCACTTCGGATGCAATGGCGAGCGCGCCATCGAATGCCCTGGGTCCAATCTGCGCCGGCAGATTCACCAGAAGCCGGATCTCCTGGCTGCTGTTCATGACCTTCGCGATGCGGTTCGCGAGCTCAATCCAGCCAATCTCCCGGGAGAGATCAAAGAGATCAGCGGCCAGCACCAAGCCGCCAGGGGCGAGTCCGTCCTTGCCGCACACATCCGGATTCGAGAGGTCGGCGTCGACCACCATGAGAGAGGGACGCTTGTCCTTGGGCAACGTCATGTAGTAGTGCACGAAGGCACGTGTGAAGAGGCTCTTGCCGACGCCGCCCTTATCACCGTCGATGAAATAGGATTTGAGCATGGCGGCGTCCCTCACTGCTCACCGATGAAATTGCCGCGGCGCTTCTTGCGTCCCGCGCCGCCGGTACCGTCTTCCTCGCCGTCCGCGAGGAGGCGTCGCAGTTCGTCGTTCGCATCGCCGCTCTTGGCGGGGGCGTCCGCTGCGGTACTGGCGCGCGCCGCCGCAGTGTTCGCCGCAGCGCGCTTGGCGCGCGGGATGCGTGTGCCCCGCGCCGGCCGGCCGCGCGCCTTCATGAGCGCGGCGCGCAGGATCTCGGGCTTTACGCTGGGGGCGGCGGCGACGACTGCCGCGAGCATTTCATCGAAATCGGCACCGGCCGCGACGAGCTGCTTGATCACCGGCGCGAGGCTCGCGAAGGTCGCTTGCACGGCCTGCTGTTCGGACTCGGCGTGCCGCAGCGCTTCGCGAGCCTGCAAGAGCTTGAGCATCGCCGGCACGAGACCGAGCAATTCGGTCTTGATCTGATCGAGGCCGGTTTCGGCCACATCGGTATTCATGCGCGTCTCCACGCCCCGTCGAGGGGCTGCTGCGCGCGGCGGGATGCCGCGCCCGTCTCAGCCCATTCCCCGCGCGGAGTGCAGGCGCTGCGTGCAGCGCTTCCGTGCGGGGCTTGACGCGCCCCGGCGTGGGAGTGGGGTAGCGGGCGGAGCGGTGCCGCGCGCAACGGCGCGACGGGCGCGCGGCAAAGGGAATGGCGTAATGGGCGCAGGCGCTGGCGGATGGCCGACGATGTGCCAAAGGGGTGTCGGGGTGCGTGAGCACCCTGACCAAGGTGGGGTAGCCCCGGGGTGCGAGAAGTGGCGCAGCCACGCCGAGCGCCGGGGGCGGTGGGTCACAGGAGGGGGCCGCGTAAGCGGCAAAGTGCGCGTAAGCGCACCCCCGAAATGTGACACAACCCCTTACCTTGTACGGATTTTGAGTGAGGACTTTTGCTGCAATGGCTTTGGCGGGTGAACGAACCGGGGATGCACAGATCGCGCAACAGACCGCTGCGCTCGATGTGATCGTGCACGTACGGATCGCGCGCGAGGATGCGAAGCGATTGCGTGCTCGCGCGCGCCAGCTCGGCTGTTCGCTCTCGGAGCTCCTGCGCGCCGCGGCGCTCGGCGCCGGGCGCGTGATGCCAGGGGACGTGCGCCAGAACGCCACGGCCGTCGCCGCGGCGGCACCGGAAGAGCCGGAGCCGGTCCACCAGAAGGTGCCGCTGCCAAAGAGCGCGGAGGCGGCCGAGGTGGCACGTGCCGGCCGGATGCTGAAGTCGATGTATCCCGGCCGCGATAAGCGGTGGACGCCCGCCGAGCGCGTGCGCTGGTGGCGCACGGTGGATGAACTCATGGACACCGCGCGCGCGTGCCTGCGCGCGGTGCAGTCACGATGAGCGGATCTGCGAACCGAGAGTCACATCTATGAAGAGGTCGCTATGACAACGATGACGATCCAATTTGCGAATGGCCGCACACAGACCCTGTCTGCGAGGGCGATTCTGTGGCGTGTAGCACTGGTAGCCCTCGTCCCGTCGATTCTGATGATGGTTCCCATTCGTCGCATCGAGGGAGCGCACGCCGCCGCCGTCTTGCGACCCACGATGGAGCGCATTGCGGACCACGGCGGCGCTGCTGCGGATATGTGGCTGATCGCGCACTTCGGCGAGGAGTGGCGACTACCGGCCGCCGCGGCGGCCGGTGATCCAGAGGCGCTGTACCTGCAGGGTCGCATGCTCACGTACCGTGGCCACCCGCGCGCCGGGCGGCGCCTCATTCAGCGTTCTGCGGCAGACGGATATTCCTGCGCGGTCATGGAGCAGGATCTGCATCGCAAGAACTCGGTCTTCTCGTCGTGCGGGTGACAGCACGCGGACCGGGGACGGTAACTATCCCGCCACGCGGGAGTTGAGGGAGAGATGCTGGCAAAGGTGATCACGTTGACGCGCACGGCCGGAAGCAAGGGCTTCCGGCCGGTCATGAAGTATGTGATGCGCGTCGGCGAGGATGCCGAGAAGCTCGCGGATGGCGAGCGCCTCGATGCCGGGCATGTGAACTTTGGCACCGAGGACGATGATGCGGGTGACAGCACGTGGTTCGACCCGCGCACGGATGATCTCTCGGACCCGGGCGTGCGCGCGGCGTATGCGGAGGACCTCGCGCACCTCTGCGAGCGCGCCGAGGTGCGCTGCCGCGCGCGCGGCCGCTTTCGCGGCAATGCGGTCTACCATGTGGCCATCACATGGAAGGAGGGCGAGCATCCGACGCGCGCGCAGGCCGAGCGCGCGTGCCAGCATGTGATGCAATCACTGGGATACTCAGAGCACCAAGCGGCGTGGTCCGTGCACAGGGATACCGATAACGATCACATCCACTTGGTCATCAATAAGGTGCATCCGGTGACGGCGACGGTACGCCAGCCGCCGTTTCGGCGCGACTACTTCATCCTGGACAAGTGCATGCGCGAGCTCGAACTGGAATTCGGGCACGGGCGCGCGAACGGGCCGTACGTCACGCTGGATACCGAGCAGGGACCACAGATCGTGCGTATGAGCAGGGCCGAGCGCCGCGCGCTCGGCCTGCTCAAGGATGCGGAACCGCACATCGGCGCGCGCGCCGCGCGCGCCGAGCACAATGCCGGTGGCGGCGAATCGTTCCAGTCATGGGTCGCCGGCGCGCCAGCCGAGGCGCTGCGCGCCGCGGTGGAGCGCGATGGCGCGACATGGGAGGACGCGCACCGCGCACTCGCTGCGTTCGGGTGCGCAATTGAGCGCAAGGGATCCGGGCTCATCGTGACCACCACGGTGCCGGGTGCCAATGGCACGCCGCGGGTGCTCGGCGCAAAGGCGTCGCAGCTCGGACGGTGGGCCAGCAAGGCGGCGCTCGAGCGCCGGCTCGGAGAGTTCGCGCCGCCGGCAGTCGATCTGCCGTCGGCGCAGCACTCTTATATGGAATCCGTGCGCGGGGCGCGCGTAGATCTCGCGAGCGAGGCCCCGCCTCGAGGCGAGGAGTCCGAGCGCCAGGGCGACCGCGAGGCCGGCGCTGAGAGCGGGCGTCAAGAGCACCGGCATCAGCAGCAGGATCACAGCCAGGCTGGACGGCAGCGCGGTGCGCGCGATCAGGAGGATCGTGACCGGCGGCGCGCGGAGCGACAAGCCGAACGCGATGCGCTCACGGCCCACTTCGCAGACGGCG